>Ga0335075_10000206_pt1 | contig 113642 bp, 106 predicted proteins | sample Lox_Sample_24_FD_206723 | JGI IMG/M metagenome (GOLD analysis project Ga0335075, IMG submission 206723) | Soil microbial communities from Loxahatchee National Wildlife Refuge, Florida, United States - Lox_Sample_2.4 | ecosystem: Environmental > Terrestrial > Soil > Wetlands | place: USA... | reverse complement strand
TCCGCGCAAGCGGTATGGTCTTCTTGGAGCCCCCATCGTCTAGTGGCCTAGGACACCGCCCTTTCAAGGCGGCGGCACGGGTTCGAATCCCGTTGGGGGCACCATGCAGAAGGCAACAACATCGCCTTCCGCGTCCTGCCCCTCCTCTTGTCCCGAGTCACTCGTGTAACCCCGTGTGCGGGTGCTGCCGGTGCCGGTGCGGCGGAATGGCAGGACGACGGCCTCGCTGACCCGGCGGACGACGTCGATGGTGTCGCCGGTCAGCGTGATGCGGAAGGTGACCTGCTCGCGGTCGTGGTCGAAGCTGATCTCCAGGCGGAGGGCTTCGAAGAGCCGCCGGGAGATGTCGTCGGGCAGTTCTGACAGGTCGATGGGGCTGATCGGGAGCTGGTCCAGCAGTTCGGGGTTCGGCGCGTGAGCCAGTTCCTCGTCGAGGTCGGCGAGTTCCTGCTCCAGCCGGGCGCGCTCGGCGCGCAGTTCCGCCCGCCGCTCGTTGATGTCACGGATGAGGTCCTGGTCGGGGTCGTCGGAGGCTTCCAGGCTGCGGACCAGGTTGCGGCTCCTGGCCTTGTTGTCGGTGATGGCCCGGTGCAGGGCGGCTCGCTGGGACTGCCGCTCGCGCTGGCGGGCGGTGTCCATGGCCTTGAGGCTGTCATCGAGCAGCCGCTGGCGGGCGGAGCCGAAGACCTGCTCGCTGAGGAACCCGGACAGCCCGTCGAGCAGGATGTCCTCACGCAGCCAGAAGCTCGCCGGGCCGGTGTGGCCCGTGGGACGGTAGCCGGGCTTAGGGATGCACGCGTAATAGCTGTTGCCGCGCCGCGTCTTGCCCTGCATGCGGCGCCCGCACTGGACGTGGTGGATGTACCCGCGGAGCCGGTAGACGCGGCAGGCCTGAGGGTGCTGGCTGATTCCGGCTGCGGTGCGGGTGCGCTCGCGGCGGCCGGCGACCATCTGGGCCTTGACGAAGGTTTCCAGGTCGACGAGCGCCTCATGAACTGGTTCAGGAGACCAGACCCATTGGCCGGGCGGGTTGAGCCGGTTGTGGCCGCTGCCCTTGCGGGCATGCCGGTTCCACACCATGTGCCCGGTGTACTTGGGGTTGGTCAGGATCTCGCGAACGTTGGAGTAGGTCCAGCGTCCGACCGCGCGGTCAGGCTCGACCGGGGTGGGCGGCGGGTTCTCGGTCAGGTCGAGGTTGAGCCGGTCGGCGATGGTCTTGTAGCCGAGGTGCTCGGTGACCCGCCAGACGAACACCCTGCGCACGACCGCGGCCTCGGCCGGGTGCGCGTCAAGGAGGGTTTTCTTCACGCCCTTGGCGCGCTTGGCCGGGACGGGGTGCGGGACACGCCTGGCCCGGTACCCGTAGCAGGCCTTGCCGACGTTGAACCCGGCCTCGGTGTGGACCTCGAAGCCGCCCCACGACTTCTCCAGCAGTTCCAGCACGTACCATTCGGCGACGCCCTGCTTGACCCGGCGGGTCAGCACCTGCGTGGCGTTCTTGGCGCGGCGTCCCCCGGTTGGCAGCATGATGGGCTCATCGGCGGCCAGCAGCCGCACCCCGGCCTGCTCTAGCTGGTGCTCGATCTCGGTGGCGATATAGGTGCGGCGGGCGATCCTGTCGATGGACTCGCAGATCACCACGTCGAACCGGCGGTCGCGCCGCTTGGCCTCTTCCAGCAGGTCGGCGATGCCGCCGTCGCGGGGGATCGGGATCTTGAACATCTCGTGGGCGTGCCCCTGCCCGCGGTCGGCGAGATCCTTGCGGCCCGACTCCACGTCGTAGAAGTGCGCGACGATGACCGCGTTCTCAGGGAGCACGTCCCGGCAGGCACGGAGCTGGCGGGGCAGCGACAGGGTCGGATCCTGCTGGTCGTAGGTCGAGGTGCGGCCCGCCCAGGCCGCCCGCAGCACTGACGGCTCGACGGCAGCGACGGTGTCCTGCCGGTAGAGGCGGGCATGCCCTAGGCTGCCTGATCGCGCCCAGTCCCGGATCGCCTCCGGGCCATCCATGCGATCACCTCCCTGATGGCCTCGGCCTGCTCCATGGCCAGCAGCCGTGCCTCGGCATCGCTGGCGTGCCTGACCTCGAAGATCAGCTCGGGCGGGTCGGCCGCGCCGAACTCGCGTGAGCTGCTGTCCTGGTCCCGCCGGTCAGAACTCGTCATCTGGCCCCGCTTTCAGCGTTCCGGCGGTCAGCTCGGCGATCTCGGCGGCGGTCTTCCGGGCGGTCACGTTGTCGTAGGGGACGGTGTCGGTCCAGGGGTAGCCGGACTCGCTGGCGCTGACCGTGGTCTTGCCTGGTCCGGCGATGATCGCGGGCAGGGTGAGGGTCTTCTTGTTGACCCGGATCACCTCATACCAGGCGCCAAGTCCGATCTGCACGAAGTCGCCCTTGGTGAAGTCAGCTGGTCCCCAGACCTTGACGCCCTCGGTCTGGCGTTCGGCGACGTGCTTGCGCCAGTATTCGAGTTCCTCGTCGATGTCGCGGGCGCGGGCGAGCAGTTGCTCGCGCCATTCCCCGGTCGCTGGCTCGCCGTAGTTCATGAACTTGTCGGTGCCGTCCAGCCGTCGCTGGATCTGCCGCGCCTCGGCTTCGAGCTTGGCGATGCGCCGCAGCGTGACGGGCACGGACTCACGTCCGGCCTGGTAGCGCTCTGCGGCGGCTGCCCGGTCGGCGTGGTAGCCAGCCTTGTCCTGCTCGTCCCAGGCGCGGCGGCGGTAGGCGTCGGCGCGTTCGAGGTCGCGGCGGTGCCTGCGCTCGGAGTGGTGGCCGACCAGGATCGGCTGGCCTAGCGGATAGGCGCCGGTGATGCGGTGCTCGGCGCGGGAGGCTGCCTCGGAGCGCTCGGCCGCCCGGCCCGCTGCCTCATCGTGGTAGAGGGCGCGGTCTTCGGCACGTTCGTAGCGGTCGGTTTCGGCGTCGGCGAACGTGCGGCGGGTGTCGTTGTCGATGTTCACCTCGACCTGGTGCCCGGCGGCGCGCAGCGCCTCGGCGGCCTTGTCGATCTTCCACCGCTGGGCTGGCTTGTCCCGTGATTGTCCGAGTCCGAGCTGTCCCAGGCTGGGGAAGTAGCGCCAGTTGCCCTGCCCGTCGCGCCGCAGGCCCAGCAGTACCTCATAGACGCCGTCGCCTTTGCTGCTGCCCTCGATGAGGGTGCCGTCCCGCTCGGTGTGGGCGATCGTGATGACGCTCACGGCCGACCTCCGCCCCTCCGCTTCGGCAGTCCGGGCATGGCCAGGTCGTCGGCGTGCAGGATCGGCGTGCCGCAGCGGCGGGCGAATTCCACTCGCGCTGCCAGGATGGGGATGCGGCGGGAGAGGCGGTCGGGCGACATGCAGATGACCGCTTCGAAGTCGCGGCAGTCGGCCGGGCTGGACATCGCGGCGGCCAGTTCGTCCCAGCCGCCCGCGTGCGGCAGGCCGTCCGGGTCGATGCGGGTGAAGCCGGGCAGCGCCGTCACGGACTCGGGAAGGTCGTAGTAGACCCGGGTGACGGCCGCCCGCCCGCCGAGGACCTGGCGGCAAAGGTGGAGCTGGCGGGCCAGATCGGTGCGCGCCCCAGGACCGCGCCGGTTGGTGCGTCCGTAGAAGGCCACCCGCAGCGGTGCCTCGTGCGGATTGCCCGGCATTCTTCCGCTCTTATTCGATGCTGCGCTCGGCTGGGCCAGGATGCCGTTTCCTGGACCGGTTTCAGGGTCGGGCTTGCTCATCATTTCCTCCGGTACGCAGGTGTGCCGCCCTGCTATTTCTCGGTGGCTGGCCGAGGGTGAGATCCGCGAGCCTGGCGGACGGTACTGGGAGAGTTACTGTCAGCCCCGAACATGATCTAGCTGCTGGAACGGGAATAATTTCCCATCTCCGACTGCCCGGACATTGCCCTAACAATACTCTAATCGAGCAATTATAGGAAATGCCGAATTGATGGCTCTGTGTATTGTCCAGTGGCTTATAGCCATTTTAATTGCACTGCGCCACCGCCGGATTTGATTTGATGGCGCAGCGTGATTCCGCGCCATTATCAGGGTTGGCGGGTGGCCAGGCGGGCTGCCGTCTTGATCATCTGCCGTTCGTCTCGCCAGAACGCGGCCGGTGCGGCGCGGTTGCGCGGGCGGGACCCCGCACCGGCTCTGCTGGCGGAGGTCAGGTAGCCGTCCTCACGTTTCACGCGGCCGCCCTCCCCGCCCCTACGACGACCAGTTCGCCGAGGTCGGCCAGCAGGAGGGTGAGTCCGTAGGACGCCTGTTGCGGGACTACGCCGTTGCTGAGGGCTTGTAGCTGCGCAGCCCGGGAGACGTGTTTCAAGTCGCAGACGAAGCCCGGGACCAGCCCCATCATCCACTCGACGAAGTCGGCGCGCAGCCGCCGTCGGCCACCCGGAGCCGGCTCGGTGGGAATGGGGGCGGGTTCGCCGAGGATGCCTTCCCACCGGCGGATCGCCGGTTCGTACGGCCCCCAGTCCACGACGGCCGTGGGCTCCCCGAGTACGGGCTGCCCGCCCGGCCCGGTGCGGGGCGATGGCCGGTCGCGCAGGTTGGCGAGCGGCGGCCCCGCCGGTCGCGAGGGCGAGGCTAGTCCTAGGCCGGGTCCGGCCCCTGCGGGGCGGGCAGCAGGCCAACGGCGGCCTGCAAGTCGCATGGCCGCGTTCTGCCATTGCGCCGCCTCCAGGCCATGTGCTCTTGCGGCGTCCGCCAGGTCAGGAGCGCGGTCGGGGTCGGCAGCAGTTCCGCGGCCGGAGCCTTCCTCCTGGGCGCCTGCTCCGGCAAGGGCGGGCTGACTGGGGTGACGCGGAGCTGGGCGGCGATGTCGACCAGGTCGATTTCGTGCCCGGCCGCCCGCCGGGTCGCTGGATCGGTTCCAGTCGAGCTGATCCGAGCTGCCACCGGGGTGCGCAGCAGGCGGGGAATCTTGGTCGCTGCCCCGCCCCGGGCCGCGCAGAAGGTCGGCAGGACCGGGTCCGGACCCGGGCCAGGCGAGCAGGAACAGCCTCTCTCTGCGGTGCGGGGCGCCGACGTCGCTGGCTCGTACGCAACGCCAGACCGCGTCATACCCTGCCTCGGCCAGGTCTCCAAGTACACGGTCCAGGCCGCGGGTACGGAGGGCAGCCACGTTCTCCACAACGACAAGCCGGGGGTGTAGAACGCGAACCGCCTCGGCGACGTGTACCCAGATGACACTGCGGGTCCCTTCGGTCAGGCCGGCCCGCTTGCCGGCGCAGCTGATGTCCTGGCAGGGGAAACCGGCGGTGAGCACGTCCACCGCGGGTACCTTCGACCAGTCGGTGACGGTGATGTCGCCTAGGTTGACCGGCTCGGGGAACCGCGCGGCCAGGATGGCGGCAGCATGCCGGTCGTTTTCAGCGACCCAGGCGAGCCGCCCGCCGAGGACGGACATGACGGCGATGTCCAGGCCGCCATATCCGGAGCACAGTGAGCCGATCGTGGGACCGGGCTTAAAGGTCCAGGTGCGGCAAGGTCGAGTGCGCTCGGCGCCGTGGAGGTCGCGCGGTCTGCCAGCACTGGCAGCGAGACAGGTGGCAGGGGTGCTCATCGGCCGCGCCGACCGCGAGGAAACGCGATGACCTGTCCCGGCTTGACGTAGATGAGCAGGTGCCAGGCCGGGTTCAAGTGCTGGCGCCGCTCGCGAGTGGCGGGAGCGCTTTCGCGGGAGCCGGCCCGGCCAGGCTGCGGGTCCGCGGCGTGGCCGGCGGCCGGGGCCATGATGATGTGCCGGTGCGGCAGCAGCCCGGGAATTCGCGGTGCCCGGATACAGTGCCCGTCGTGCTGAGCCTGCTGAGGCCAGCCGTCCGCTACCGTGTCGGCGATGATCACTGCCAGGTATCCGCCGGGGCTGAGGGCTGCGGTCGCGCACCGGGCCGTGCTCCTGATGAACGCTGCGGGGACCCAGCCCGCAGCGGGCTGTTCGGACGGGCTCGCTCCCGCCACCGTGATTACCGTCAGCGAATAGGCCCCAGCGGCCGGCTGGACATCAGGATGGACGTTACTTCGGATGCGCGGCATCCGGCGGTACCAGGTGACGCTCCTGGCCGCAGGCGGCATGGTGATCCCGGTCAGCCTGCGGTCCATGCTGGCGCCACAGGTCAGCCACCAGCCGGCGTCCGCCCCGGTCACCATGACCGAATCCCCGTCGCCGCTGAACCCGCCAAGCACCCGCCGCATGATCACCGCCGGTACGGGCGGCCTCGGCGGGAACACTGTTCCTGAGGTCGGCTCCGGGCAAGATGGCCGTGCCGCATCGCGCCGCCACGGTCCGGAAGCCTGGCTCCTACCTGCCCCGGCGTGACGCTCCCAGAAGTGAAAGGTTGACCAGCGGCACAAACAGCACCGGGTCCGGCGCGCTGGACGCGACGTGCCCGCTTGCGGAGGGCAGCCGGCACGCGAGCCGGGAACGAGGATCTTCATGAGACAACGCCGTCCCTTCCCATGACATCGGACAGAAGGAGGACCGGGCTGCGTGCCCTGAGCCGGGCCGGATTCCGCGAATCCCGTTGTCCGCCCCCTAATACCGGGGGGAAGGCGCCGATTAACTGTTCGTTGTGTCGTTGCCCCAGGTACTGCGCGGATGCGACCGTGTGCCCACCGAGCCGCTGAAGTGTCAGTTACGCGCCCTGCCTGCGGCTCTTGTGTCTCCCGGGCCGTTGGTCTTCCCTGTGCGCGCAAGCGGAGATGATGTGGCCTTTGGATCTTCAGCCCGGCTGACAGCGGCCTGACAAGTCACTAACAGGCAGCAGACATGGACCTTGCAGTGGAGCAGGTTCATTCAGCCGACGAACTGGCAGCTCTGGGTTCGCGGGCTTGTTGTCGCTTGGCATTAGACCTGGCGAGCCGCGGAGTTGACACCAGGCTGTCCTCAGGCGCGCAGGTCCGAGGACGCCGAGAGCGGGCCAGGTAAACGGGTAACGCGTTCGAACTGGTTGGCGAGCGACTCGAATGTCGGTGCCGGTCGGTAGGCTAGTCAGGAGTGCAAGAAAGAAACCCCGGGCGCGTCGCGTCTTGGGCGACGAGCACCGGGGTTTCTCCTGATTGGCACCTGGACCATACCCTGAACAAGCCCTTCGCCGGCAAAGGTCGGAGGGTGATTCTCGCCTCGTTCGCTCGCGCGTGCACCCGGCTTCACTGTTGGTACGGGAGGGCGTCAAGTGGATATGAGCGGGCACAGCCGTGGCTATAGCGCGGACGGCAGGGATGGCGAGGTAGCCCTCCGCGGGTACGTGGGGGGCGGTAATGAGGCCTGAGACCGCCTTCGACACCCATCAGACTGTAGTGAACGCGGCGCCAGAGAGTGTGCGGGAGGCCCGTCGGCGCCGCAACTTCTTTTGCGACGCGTTCGGGAAGCAGCACGACGTCGTCAAGGCAATCCCCTCGGGGAGCCTGGCCCGTGGTACCCAGCGTGACCCGATTCACGACGTGGATCTGATCATCGTCTTCGATCAGGAGGACCACCCGGACTGGGACACCGGCAGCGGAAGCGATGAAGTTGCGCTTGAGCATATCCGGGGCCAGGTCACCACCCTGCTCGGGATTACCGCTGGTAGCTTCGCGCAGGAGGTCCGGCGAGCTCACTTGCGTACCCACGTCGTGAAGTGCTTCCTGGATGACCCGGAAGATCCGGACGCGTTCGCTGTCGAGGTCATGCCTGCCCTGCGTCGCTTGGATGGCACCCTGCGGATTCCCGAGCGCGGTAGTGGGTTGGGCTGGGTTACCGCCGATCCCGAGTTCCTCATCTCCAAGGTCGCGGCCAGGCATCGTGAGTGGCGGTACTTCGCGCCGATGGTCAGGGCAATCAAGAAGTGGAAGGATGTCTCGAACCTCGGCATGAAGTCGCTTACCGCCGAGGTCCTCGCCCTGAACTGCCTGCCTGTTCCGCAGTCCGGGCAGGAACTTACCCGGCCTGTCGCGCTGCAGCGCTTCTTCACCGCGGCGGCGGCCGCGGTGATGAGCGGCGTGTACGACCCGGCGGGATGGTGCGGCGAGATCCAGCCAGGGCTCGACCGCGCGGCCACCCGGGCCACCCTGCTTGAGGCCGCTGACGTCGCCGCTCGCGCAGTCGACGCTGGACGGCGCGGCGATAACGACACGGCGGTGTGCCTGTGGCGGTCAATCTTCGGCCCGGACTTCCCCGAGCCTCTTGGCGGCTGCCCCGCCACCGGGACGGCCGCCTCGGCCGCCGTCCTCGCCGGTGGCGCAGCGGTAATCGCAGCGCCCACCCTGATCCGTCGGCCCGTCAAGGACGCACCGCAGGGATGAGTCGCATCGATCCTCCGCGGTCCTGGTGGCAGGACGAGCCGACCCGGCTGGCCGCAGAGCAAGCAGCTATGAAGGCAGCCGCGCCCGATCTGGCGTGGCTGCCCGAAGAGCCTTCCGGCGGCTGGCAGGGGAACGTCCCGCTATGGCCATTCGGTAGGCCCGAGCCGCCCGGCCTGCTCCCACTGCTGGGAGGCAGTCCCCTAGAGGTACGCATCGTCTGCGGGCACGCCTTCCCGATGGTGGAGCCGAGCGTTCGGCCGATATCCGTTGAGGTGCCCTTCTACGCGCTGGGCTGGACGAACTGGCACGTCACCCCCGGTGGGACGCTGTGCCTGCTGCAAGAGTCCGCCCAGTGGGATCCCGCCGCAGCCGCCGCCGACCTGATACCGAAGATCAGCAGCTGGAACATCGAGTTCTGGCTGATGACGAACGGGCACATCGACGCGATGACCGTTCGCGGGATCACCGAGGACAGCTCCTACGACGCCCTTCTCGCCAAGCTCGGACAGCAGCGGTGAAGACTGGAGGGGAGGCATACGTCCTCACCGAAAGTGCCGCATTGAGGATTCGGGGCGCGACCGCGACGTGGGGCACGCTCAAGCTGGGCTTCAGCGAAGCCGACCACCTTATCGGCGTCATCGGCGCTGGCGAGCGTACGGACTCCATGTATGCCACTGGCCGCGCGGAGCTGAGAGGGCACGTCCTAGGCCAACTGGACGAGTACGGCGCATCCGGCATCTGGTACCGGGCGCAGCCAGAACTTCATGAATGCCACGCGTGGCTCACTCGGACGGGCAGCGGCATGCCGACTGAGGTTTTCCAGAGCCTCATCATCGACGGCTGGCGGCAGCCGCCCGCCGATGCGGCCACCCCAGTCGTCACGCACGCCCGCGACACCGACCGGGAATGGGCGGCATGGGCGGTTTCCCGCGACCAGGCTACCCCGGCGATGATCACGGTCTTGCGCCCGACTGACGCGGACCCGATGGCGGGGCTGCCGTCGGCCTGGCCGCTGCACGATATACGGTCGGCGTCAGTCGTGGTGGTTGGGGCCGGAAGCATCGGCAGCGCTGCCGCGAACGCACTGGCTATGTACGGCGTCGGCACCATCATCCTGGTAGATGATGACCGCCTGCTCTGGCATAACCTCTCCCGCCACCAGGGGAGCCGGGCGGACATCGGCCGTTACAAGGTGGACGCCGTCGGCGATGCGATAGCCAGCCGGTGGCCCGGGACCGCCACGGAATCGCTGCGCCTTAACGTCATCAGCGATGCAGATATCATGCGCCCGCTATTCGACCACTGTCAGGCCGTCGTGTGTGCAGCCGACGGGGTGTCACCGCGACGTGTGGTCAGCCACCTGGCCCGCCGCGCCGGCAAGACGGCGATACTCGCCTGTGTCCTGCTCGATGGCGCGGTCGGCGAAGTGCTGCGGCTGCGGCCATGGCCGGGACACGGCTGCCTGCTTTGCCAGCGCCAGCAGCTGATTGACCAGGGCGGCATTGACCCCGAGCCGGACTTGGACCTCGGGTACGGAACCGGAGAACGCCACCGCCCCATGACGGCTGTCGGTTCCGACCTGAACATGGTCGGCCAGTTGGCCGCCAAGCTCGCTGTCGCCACCATCCTCGGGGATGCCGGGCACTACGACCAGGTGTTCACGGAGGAGTACGCCATCACCGGGCTGCGTCGCGAAGTCGGCACAGCACCTCCGTTTGACGTCGAGCCTGGACAGGTCCGCTGGCTGCCCGCTGCACCGCAGCGCGAGGGCTGCCCGACCTGCGGCACGCCGTGAGCAGCGTCCTGTTCACTCCCCAGGCCGCCGACGCAATCGCCAGGCTCGCCGCCACGGCCAGCGACGGCCTGGAGACTGGCGGCATCCTGCTTGGCACCGACGACGGCCTGGCCGGGCCGATCGTGGTTAGGCACTGCGGCGACCCCGGCCCCGCTTCGATTCGTCGCAAGAACTACTTCCGTCGTGATCTGGTACACGCAGCTGCACTGGCTGTGGATGCAGCTGAAGCGGACGGGTCCGCATGGATAGGCGAGTGGCACACGCATGGCCTCGACATGCCCGAGCCGAGCACCCGCGACCTGCGTACCTATCAGGCTCTCCTGAATGATCCGGAACTGGCCTTCGCCCGCGTGCTGTCCATCGTGGTCGTCGCCGACTCGGAGGTCGGGTGGCAGGCGCCCCAGTTGCACGCCTGGTCGTTCACCGGGACCGTGCTTCGCTCGCTTCCTATCGAAATCACCAGACCCGGAACCTTGGCCAGCCAGGAGGGGGAGAACCCGTGAACCTGCCACCCCGCGCGGCGGCAGTCCGTGGCGACGACTACCAGTACGCCATCGGCTGGGCGAAGGCCTGCGAGGCTCTATGCGACCCAGACATTCAGTCGGTAAGCATCGAGGACAGCGATGGAGGTCACTTCGATGACGTAGTCACCCGGAGGCTGTCTGGACCTGACACTTTCATCCAGGTCAAGAGCTCGAACTCTGGCAATGTCATCGTAGACAGCGCCTGGCTGCTTACCCCTGCCTCGAACGCAGGGCGGAGTCCGCTCCAGCACTTCCACGCCACCTGGGCCAGCCTGAGCGCCGCCGGGCGGCCCTTCGAGCTGATCCTGCTCACCAACCGCGGCTTTGATCACCAGGATCCCATCCTCGGCGACTTGCGCGACTTGATGACAAACCGGATCAGAGTGGACGAGCTGCGTGTCCGGTCGCCTAGGTCCAAGGCAGGCAAGGAACGAAAGGAATGGGCCGCCCACCTTGGTGTGACCGAGCAGGAACTGCTGGCCTTTCTCGCCCAGGTCACCTGGCGGCACGCCGATTCGGAGCCAGACTGGGACGAGCGGGCCAGGCTCTTGATGCATAAGGCAGGGCTGCGGACCGATGACGAGGCCATTACTATCGGCAAGGCGCTTGTCCGGTCCTGGGTCACCACCGGCGCGGGTCCGCAGACGCGAGATGACATTCGCCGCCAGGTGGGCGGAAGGAACCTGCTGGCCAGATCAGGCACTCTCACCCTTGCGGTGCATGCCATTGACCGCCAGCCTGCGATCGGCCCGGCGAACGTTGAACTCGACTTCACCGCGCTTTTCGAAGGCGACAGCCCTTTCGCTCGAAGGCAACTGAAGGATCCGTCAGGCTGGCAGCAGGTCATCATGCCGGGCCTCGCAGACGCGGTCCGCACGCTCGAAGCCTATGGACCCCGACGAGTCCACGTCACCGGCTCGATGCGACTTCCTCTCTGGTTCGCCGTTGGGAGGGAACTACCCGACGTCCGGCAGTGGACGCTGTCCCTAGATCAGCACGGGCAGGAATGGCATACCAGCCCGGCCGAGGACGTTAGGCCGCGCACGCTCGCAGAGATAGAGATGGGCCAGGGCACTGATCTCGCGCTAGGGGTCGCGCTTACCCACGATCCGACAGCCGACGTCCAGGCGTATCTCCACGAAACCGCAGTCCCTGTGGCTGCTCTCTTGACGCTGGGCCCAGTCGGCGCCCCTGGCCATCAATCCGTCCCTAGTGGGCAATGGGCAGCGGGCTGGGCTAGGGCAGCCCGCGACCTTGCCAGGAACGCTGCACGGATACACCGTTCCGGACGGGTCCACCTATTCATCGCCGCGCCCCAGGCCATTGCGCTCATGCTCGGCCATCACTGGAACCTGATGCCTCCCACAACCGTGTACGAGCACCGGCCCCCCGGCTATTTCCCCGCCATCGACCTCGACTAGGCAGAGTCTTCCGATAGGGGCTATGAGCAGCGGTGCAGGTAGTTAGACCACAGGAGGGAGAAGCGGCGGACCTCGATGGGAGGCTTGCCGGACTTCGTAGCCGTGTTGTGTGTGGCATGACGACGGCAGTGACCCTGCCTAGGCGGCCACCGTTCCATTCACCGTTGGCAATCGTGAAGGTGGGCAGGAGGTCTTCGAAAGACCAGCGGATCACCTCTTTTAGCGCCATCGGTCCGTAGCTGTGGCCACGGCTGTTTCGCCAGATCGGCTGTCAACTGACACTCGTCCTTCCGCCCGATTCCCGCAGAGCACAGTCGTGTTATCGATTCGTTATTAATGGCGATCATGTGGTGTCGCGCGTAGCGTGCGCTGGGCGGCGGCTCGGTGTCTGTGCAGGCAGGGCTCATTTCAGACGTGAGGAGCGCTTGAGGCGGGGCTGTTTGCCGGACTGTTGTCTGCTGCGCCGCGCGTGGCCGTTCGTGGCGTGCCCGTCGGCTGAATGATCGGTGTCTGAGTGGTGTCTGTGGCGCCTGCGTCGATGGTGCTCGTTCCTGCCGGCTTCTCGAATTCCGGGAGCGTGCGTGATGAGCACCATTCCTGTCCTATCCCTTCGCGACGACGCCAGCGGCCGTTCGGACCCTGGCGGCTGGTCCGGGTCGTCGCCGATGGACGCGGTCGAGATCGCGTTCGGCCTGCTGGGCTGCGACCCGGCCCCGCTGAGTGTGGACGGCGCCCAGGTCGGCCACGGGCTGCCCGCCCGTCCTGTCCCGCTGCCCGAGCTGCGCCGGCTCCTGCTGGACCCGGCCACCCCGTTCGCTGCCCGGGATGCGGCATGGCGGATCGTGGTACGCAAGGCGCGCCGTGACGGTCCGGCATGGGTGGTAGCCGCGGCCGGGATCGCCCTGCCGGGTCTGCGCCGCCTGTCCCGTGAGCTCGTCGTCAGGTCCTGCGCCGATTCGCACGACCTGGACGCGGAGATCCTCGCCGGGTTTGTCGGCGCGCTGCGCACCGTTGACGTGCGCCGCGCCAGGATCGCGTCCCGCCTGTGCTATGCCGCCTACAACGCCGGCCGGCGGCTGGTACGCAGGGAGGCGGCCGCAGCTGGGCTGCGCGTGCCGCTCGCCGAGTCGATGATCCCGGCGCGCCCATCCGGGCACCCCGACTTCGTGCTGGCTCGCGCGGTCCGGTTCGGGGTGATCACCGCCGACGAGGCCGACCTGATCGGGCGTTCCCGCCTGGAGGACGTGTCAGTCGCCAAGCTGGCGGCCGAACGGGGGATCTCCGCCCCGGCCGCGGGCATGCGGCGTCATCGTGCGGAAACGCGCTTGGCCGCCGCTCTGGCCGAAGACCTCCTGGCAGAGCTGTGACCAGGGCCGCGTTAGAAATGCGCCTCGTGGCGGTGTTCGGAGATGCGGGACCCCCGTGGGCACCCGCGCTCTCGCCCGGCTTGCGCCATCCGAGGTGATGTCCCGTGAAACAACCTGTCCCTGCTTCGCCACGTGCTGCCCGGCACCACCGGGCACGCGCGCTGGCTGGGCTAACGCTGCGCATTCTCGCCGTGACCAGCGCTGCTGTCGCGCTGAGCGTCGTCCTTGCCGCTGCGGCATACGCCGCGCCGGGCCACGGCGTCCTGGCTGCGGCCTCGATCAATCAGGTCATTGCCAACATCCGGAACTGGCTGACCGGCATACTGGCCGCGGTCGCAACCTTGTTCCTCGTCGTCGGCGGCGTCCGCTACCTCATGGCCGGCGGTGACCCCGGCGAGGTCGACAAGGCCAAGCAATCACTGAAGTCAGCCGCCATCGGGTACGGGCTCGCCGTGCTCGCGCCGGTTCTGGTGCAGCTCGTCGGCCAGTGGGTGGGGGCGTGACCAGGCCTGGCTGTGCCCGCCGACGGCAGTCACCACGCCTGCCCAGCGCGCGTACCACTGTCGTCATTCTGGCGATCGTTCTAGCGTCGGCGGCAGTTGCCGCCACGCAGGCATCCAGCTGGCACCATGAACCGCAGCCCGCGACCGCCGGATGGCCCGCGCCGCATGCTCGGCCAGCGGTGCTCATGGTGGCGGTGGTCGCGACCGCATCACCGCCGACCCCGACCCCGTCTGCGACAGCGCCCGGGATCACCTTTCCTGGTGCTCCCGGGCCAAGCCCGGCGCCTTCGCCCAGTCCGTCTCCGTCCTCTCCGGGCAGCAGCGGCGGCGGTGGCGGGGGGCCGGGCATCTTCGACATACCCGGGCAGATCCAGCAGGCGATTGACAACTGGTTCGCCAGCCTTGTCAAGGCCGCGATCAACCCGGTGCTGGCATTGCTCGGCCGCACCGTGCTGGCCACCCCGGACATCACCGGACAGCCGCGGATCACCCAGCTGTGGACCGCGATGGCCGTCCTCGCCAACACCCTGTACGTGCTCTTCATCCTGGCAGGCGCGGTGCTGGTGACGAGCCACGAGACGCTGCAGACCCGCTACAGCATCAAGGAAATCGCGCCCCGGCTGGTTGTTGGGATGATCGCCTCCAACGCCTCGCTCGGAGTCATCGGCGTGGCGATCTCGCTGGCCAACGCCCTGTCGGCAGCGTTCCTCGGCCAGGGCGTCAGCCCCGGGCAGGCCGGCACGGCGCTGGGCCGGATGGTGGTCGCCTCGATCGCGAACAACGGCATCTTCCTGACCCTGATGGGGCTAGGCGTCGCGGTGATGGCGGTCGTGGTGCTGGTGACCTACCTGGTCCGCGTCGCGCTCATGATCCTGCTTACCGTCGCCGCGCCGATCGCGCTGGCCTGCCATGCGCTGCCGCAGACCGACGGGCTGGCCCGCATCTGGTGGCGCGCGCTGACCGGATGCCTGATCATCCAGCTCGGACAGTCCCTGGTGGTCATCGTCACGGTCCGGGTGTTCCTCGATCCGGGCGGCACCGGCATCCTCGGCCTGCCGACCGGCGGGGGCCTGGTCGACCTGCTGGTTTCCGGAACGCTGTTCTACATCCTGATCAAGATCCCGTTCTGGGTCCGCGGCTACATCCTCGGCGGCGGCCGGCACAGCGGCCTCGCCAGAATCGTCAAGGGCGTCGTCACGTACCGGCTGGCGCGCGCCGCTCTCGGAGCGTTCTCCGGGGGCGCCGGCACCGCCGCACTGAGTGCCTTCGGCCGCAGACCCCGCCCCGGCGGTCCCGCCGGGTCAGGCAGGGGCGGCGTGCCGGGCGGAGGCCGCGGTCCTGGCGGACGCCCGGTACGCCCGCACGGCAGCACGCAAGCTGGCAGTACTCCAGGGGCAGCCGCAGGTGCTGGCGGGCGCGCCCCGTCCGGGCCAGCCGGCCCGGCAATGGCCAGGCCACCTGCGGGGACCGGCGAGCTGGGAGCCGCGGGCCGACCCGGGATCGCCGCGCCGCCGCTACCCGATGGCTCGCAGGCGCGGCCAGCGCGCCACGCCGCCCCACCATCGCTGCCTGGCGGCGGATCCGGACGTCCCGCGCGGCATTCCAAGCCGCCGCCGCTGCCGGCTGACCTCCGGCCCCGCCTGCAAGCACGGCCGTCAGCCGACCGGGCGGCGCTGCCGTCCGCCCAGGTGCAGCCGTCCGCCAGGCACGCCAAGGCCCCACCACTGCCCGGTGGATCAGCCCGCCATGCCAAGCCGCCGCCGCTGCCCGCCGCCGGCGTGCAGACCGTGACACCGGGAACCCCAAGCCGGAAGCCAGTCCCCGGAGCCCCGCCGCCTGCAAGTCGACGGTCCGCGTCACCAGGTGCCCCGACCCGGAGGACGCCGCCAACGATCCAGCCGCCAGCACAACCGCGCAGGTCAACGCCGTCGCAGCGATCAGGGCAAGCCGCATCCCGGCGCACGGCCCCGCGACGGTCGTGACCGCCCCCGTTTTCAGGAAGGAAGACCGTGCCGATGAACCACCCGGACCCGGATACCGCGCCGATGGCCCGCATCCCAGCCGACGTCGACAGGGAAGACCGGCTGCTGGGGCCGTTCACCGCCCGGCAGACTGCCATGCTGGCCGCCGCAGCAGTGGCGCTGTACGTCCTGTACGAGGCGACCAGGCGACTTCCGTCGCTGGTATTCCCGGTGCTGGCGGTGCCGCTGGCCGCCTGCGCGCTGGTGCTGGCAGTAGGACGTCGAGACGGGGTGTCGCTGGACCGGTTTGCGCTCGCCGCCTGGCGGCAGTCACGGTCACCGCGGCGGCTGGCCGCGATGGGCGACCTGCCCGCCACCGTGGCAGGACCGGGCACGCGACGGGCCGGCGGCCCTGCCCCGCTGCGGCTGCCGGTCCGGGCGATCACCGAGATGGGCGGTGCCGGGGTCTTGGACCTGGGCCGGGACGGGGTGGCCGGGCTGGCGGCCTGTTCGACGGTCAACTTCGCGCTGCGCTCCGGCGCCGAGCAGCAGGCGCTGACCGGCGCGGCCGGACGGTGGCTGAACAGCCTGACCGGCCCGGTGCAGATCGTGATCCGCGCCGGGCGCGTCGACCTGTCCGCCGCGATCGGTGTTATCGACCGCAACGAGCCGTACCTGCCACACCCAGCCGTCCGGGACGCCGCCGCCGACCACGCCATGTTCCTGGCTGACCTGGAGCGGGGCCGTGGCCTGCTCGCCCGGCAGGTGATCCTGGCCGCCCGCGAGCCGGCTCACGTGGCCGGCCGCTCCCGCCGGGCCGCCCCGGCTGCGGGGGCGGCAGCGCAGGCCGCGGGGCGCGCCGTGCGCCGTCTGCACGAGGCCGCCGGCGCGCTGGCCGGAGCGGGGGTGACCGTCCAGATCCTGGACACGGCGCAGGCCACCGCCGTGCTCGCCGCAGCCTGCGACCCGCAGGCGACCCGGCTGGGAGCGCGGCTCGCCCCGCCCGGCCAGGCAGTCACCGCCAACGCGCTTCCAAGCAACCTGCCTGGGCCGCCAGAGGAGTGGCCCGGCGCCGACGAACGAGGGTGGGGATGAGCGCCACCTGGCAGCCCGGGCACATCCCGCCCCTGGACATCCCAGACAGCCCGCCGGACCACCGGGTCGACTGGTCCCGGCGCCGGCGCAGGTCCACGGCGCCACCCGCAAGTCGCAGCAGTGGCCCTCCCAAGACCAGGCTGGACGGGGTAGGGCCAGGCAGCATCGAGGTCGCGCCCCGGTTCCTGCGGCTCGGCGACGGGTACGCCGCCACGCTAGCCGTCACCGCCTACCCAGACGAGGTCTTCGCCGGGTGGCTGGAGCCCATGCTGGCGCACCCCGGACAGATCGACATCGCCATGCACGTCGAACCGGTGCCCGCCGGGGTGGCGGCCGACCGGCTGCGCCGCCAGCGAGCGCGGCTGGAATCATCCCGCCGCGCCGACGCAGGCAAAGGACGGCTCGACGATCCCGAACTCGAGGCCGCCGCTGAAGACGCCGCCGACCTCGCGCACCGCATCGCCCGCGGTCAGGCCCGGCTGTTTCGCATGGGCCTGTACATAACTGTGCATGCCGACAGTGAAGACGAGCTCGCCGAGCAGGTCGCCGCCGTCCGCACGCTCGTCGACAGCCTGCTGATGCAGGCCCAGCCCGCAACCTGGCGGACCGTACAGGGGTGGGTCACCACCCTGCCGTTCGGACTGGACCATCTCGGCATGATCCGCACCTTCGACACCCATGCGCTGGCCAGCTCGTTCCCGTTCACCTCCCCGGATCTGACCCCGCCCGACCCGGCGCGGGCCACCCGTCCCGACGGGGTGTTCTACGGGCTGAACCTGGCCGGTACCGGGCCGGTGCTGTGGGACCGGTGGGCACAGGACACCGCCAACTCCGTCACCATCGCCCGCTCCGGCGCCGGCAAGTCCTACCTCACCAAGCTCGAAGTGCTCCGCAGCCTTTACCGCGGCGTGGAAGCCTGCATCGTCGACCCGGAAGACGAGTACGCACGGCTCACATCCGCGGTCGGCGGCGCCTACCTGCCGCTAGCCGCCGATGGCGCTCACCTCAACCCCTTCGACCTCGCTCAGGTCGCTGGGCAAGGCGACGCCGTTGTGCGCCGCGCTCTGTTTGCCCACACCTTCATCGCGGTGCTGCTCGGGGAGAAGCTGACCGGCAGCGAGCGGGCCGTGCTGGATGCCGCGATCAGTGCCGCTTACCAGGCACGCGGCATCACCGCCGACCCGGCTACCTGGCAGCGGCCTGCGCCACTGCTCGGCGACCTGACCGGTATCCTGCGTGATCACGCCAGCCGGCAAGGCCGGGCCGGGCAGGATGCCGCGTCGCTGGCCGCCCGGTTGGCCCCGTTCTGCGAAGGGGCGCACGCCGGGGTCTTCGACCAGCCCACCAGCGTCCACCCCGACGGGCACCTGGTCACCTTCTCGCTGCGGGACCTGCCCGAGGAACTCAAGGCCGCCGGCACCCTGCTGGTGCTCGACATGATCTGGCGGCGGGTTACCAGCCCCGCTCGCCGCCGGCCGAGGCTCGTCGTGGTTGACGAGGCGTGGCTGCTGCTGCGCGAGGACGACGGCGCCCGCTGGCTGTGGCGGATGGCCAAGTCCGCCCGCAAGCACTGGTGCGGCCTGGCGGTCGTCACCCAGGACGCCGCCGACGTGCTGTCCAGCGACCTAGGCCGTGCCGTCGTCGCCAACTCCGCCACTCAGATCCTGCTGCGGCAGGCGCCGCAGGTCGCCGCTCAGGTCGCGGCCGAGTTCGGCCTGTCCGCCGGCGAGAAGGAATTCCTCCTCACCGCCCAGCCCGGCGACGCGCTGCTACTGGCCGGACATCAGCGGGCAGCCTTCCACGCCCTGGCCTCCCCGGTTGAGCACCAGCTCATCACAACAGATCCGGCAGAGCTGGCCGCCTTTGATAATGCCGCTGCGCATCACCCTGACCTGCTGTCCGCGCCCGGTGCGGAAGAAGCGGAGGACTGGTGATCATTTCCGGGCAAGATCGCATGCTGTCGTTCGTCTCGCTGGCTGCAGGCCGGCCGCGAACCAGGCCGCCTGGCGGGCCGCTGGGCCATTTCTTGCTCGACCCTGGCGCCTCGTTCTTCCACGCCGCGAGGCTGATCGCGCACCTTGCGGTCACTGACGGGCCGACCTTCGGCCCTGCGCTGGCCGGAGCCGTGGCGGTTCTCGTGGGGTTGCGGGAATGGCTGGGTCGGCGGCGGCATGCTGCCCTGCTGCAGGGTGCCCGCCAGGTGATCATCCTGGCGCCGCCCGAGGTCGACCCCGACGGTGCCGCCGCGCTGTGGCTGAACCTTGCCGGGCTGCTGCGTTCCCGATGGACCCGGATGCGCAGCGGGCAGCCGCACTTGGCATTCGAATACGCCTGGGACCAGCACGGGCTGGACATCAGCGTCTGGGTACCTGGTTCTATGCCCGTGTCCCTGGTGCAGCGCGCCATCGAGGCGGCCTGGCCTGCGGCGCGCACCACCGTCGCCCCGCCGGGGACGCTGCTGCCTGCCGAGGCACCCGCCACCGGGGGGACGCTCCGGCTGGCACGACCGGAGGTGCTCCCGGTGCTCGCCGATCACCACGCTGATCCGCTGCGTGCCCTACTGGGCGCCGCGTCCGGCCTGGGCAATGGCGAGCATGCCGTCGTACTGGTGCTGGCCCGCCCGGCCACCGGAAGACGGTTGCGCCGCGCCCGGCATGCGAGCCGCCGACTGCGAGCCGGACAGCAGCCGCGTCGCCTGTCGGCTCTGTTCGACCTACTTACTCACCAGCCCGCCCGCGCCGGCGCCGCCGTTGCGGACCCGCAGCATGCCGCTGAGGTACGCGCCGCTGTTCAGAAGGCCGCCAGCCCACAGTGGGAAGTGCTCGTCCGCTACGCTGCCGCCGTCACCGGCCCGCAGCTCAACTCAACGATCCGCCGGGAGCGGCAGCAGGCCCGCGCCGAGGCGATGCACGCCGCCCGGGGGCGGGCCGCGGCGCTGGCCTCGGCGTTCGCCTTGTTCTCCGGGTGGAACTGGTTCGCCCGCCACCACCTGCACCGCCCGGCCCTCACGATCGGGATCCGGCGAATGCGGCACGGTGACCTGCTGTCGGTGCAAGAGATCGCTGCCATCGCGCACTTGCCAGCCGACGACGTGGTACCGGGCCTGTCCCGCGCCGGAGCCCGCCCGGTGCCGCCGCCCCCACAGGTTCCCGCGGCACCCGCCCGGTCGACCGTGGCTGCATGCGACCTTACGGGGCGCGCCGCCGGCGAGCCAGCCCGCACGGCTCCGGGCTCGGCAGCTCTGTCCTTCTCCGGTGCACCTGGCCAGAGTGGCGACGCATCCAGTGCGATCAAGCCGCTCGGCGACACCGATGCCGGGGTGTCCCGCCCGGTCGGGATCAGCGTGCCGGACGCCCGTCACCACCTGCACATCATCGGGGCGACCGGCAGCGGCAAGTCCACCCTCATGGTCAACATGATCCTCGCCGACATCGCGGCCGGGCGGGGGCTCGCGGTCGTCGATCCCAAAGGTGACATGATCACCGACCTGCTCGCCCGCATTCCCGCGCAGGCGGCCGGGCGGGTCGCGCTGCTAGACCCCGACGACGGCGGCCCGGTCCCCTCACTGAACGTGCTGGACGGCCCGGTGCCCGAACTAGCCGCCGAGCACCTGGTGTCGATCTTCCGCACCATCTACGCCGACACCTGGGGGCCGCGCACCGACGACATCTTCCGTGCCACCGTGCTGACGCTGCTGACCGTCCCGCCGCCTGGCCCTGGCGGGCAGCCGTCCCTGCCCCCGACGCTGGCCGACGTACCCCGGCTGCTCACCGATGAGCGGACCCGCGCCCACTACGCCGCAGCCTTGTACGGCCGAAAGGACAAGAACCCAGGCGCCAGCGTCCTTGCCGGGTTCTGGTCCTGGTACACCGAACTATCCGACGGTGCCCGCGCCCAGGCCATCGCCCCGCTGATGAACAAGCTCCGAGCGTTCCTGCTCCGCACCTTCCCCCGGGAGGTGATCGCCGCCGGGCCGTCCACGATGGACATGGGCGAGATCCTCGACCACGGCGGGGTTGTGCTGGCCCGCCTCCCCAAAGGCCTGCTCGGCAGCGACACCGTCGCCCTGATGGGGTCGATGATCGTGGCCCGCATCTGGCAAGCCGTCACCCACCGCGCCAGCCAGCGTGAAGGCGCACGCCGGGACGCCGCGCTGTACCTGGACGAGGCGCACAACTTCCTCACCCTGCCGCACTCCCTCGACGACATGCTGGCCGAAGCCCGCGCGTACCGGATGTCGTTCGTCCTGGCCCACCACAACCTCGCCCAGCTCCCGGCACGGCTGCGCGAGGGCATCTCGGTCAACGCCCGCAGCAAGATCTTCTTCACCGCCTCCCCCGAGGACGCCGCGCAGCTCGCCCGGCACACCCTGCCCTCCCTCAACGCCCACGACCTGTCCCACCTAGACGCATACCAGGCCGCTGCCCGGCTGGTCACCAGCGGCAGCGAGACCGCAGCGTTCACGCTGCGCACCCGCCCAGCCCCGCCTCCCATACCCGGCCGCGCCACCCTGATCCGCCAGTCAGCGCGGGATCGCTACGGTCAGCGCCCGGCCGACGGGCAGCGGCCGGAAGATGCCCGCGATCAGTGGAACCCTGCTGCCTGAGCCGGTGCGCCTTGCCCCGGACTGGTCGGCCGGTCAACGATCCCGGCCTCCTGGAAGCCTGCTGCCTTTCCTCGGAAGGATGCTCATGACCGCTTCTGAACGCCCGCGGCGTGACCGCAGGGATGTACTTGCCGTTCCTCGTCGGCTACGGATGGAACCCGCGGTGGTCGCCGGTCTGGCCCGTCGGCTGACCGGCCGGGACCGGCGCCTCCTGGACCTGCTGTATGAGCACCGGGTCCTGACCACGGCGCAGATCACCCAGGTCGCGTTCGGCACCGACCGCTACACCCGCCGGCGGCTCACCATCCTGTATGCCTACCGGGCTGTCGACCGGTTCCGCCCCTTCCACCCGCGTGGCGGATCCGCGCCCTGGCATTACGTGCTGGACGAGGCCGGCGCCCTCATCGTCGCCCAGGCGCGCGGCACCACCGCCAGGGAACTGCCCTTCCGCCGCGACCGCGCCATGGAGATCGCGCTGTCCCCGACCCTCGCGCACACCATCGCCGTCAACGGCTTCTTCGCCGCCCTCACCGCGGTCGCACGGCGGGAATCGGCCGCGGATCTGACGGTGTGGTGGACCGAACGGCAGTGCCGCCGCGCCTGGCCCGACGGCATCCGCCCAGACGGGTACGGCCGCTGGCGCATCACCGTGGGCGGGGCTGCCCGCGAGACCGATTTCTTTCTCGAATACGACCGCGGTACCGAGACCCTGACCCGGGTCGCTGCCAAGCTCGACGGTTACGCCGACCTGGCCGGTCGCACCGGATACCGGACTCCGGTCCTGTTCTGCCTGCCCGGCCCTGGTCGCGAGCAGGCCCTGCGCCCGCTCATCGGCGGCGCCACCGTCCCCGTGGCGACCACGACCGCCGCCCTCGCCGGGCTCATTGAACCCGGTCGGCCACCCGAGCCGCTTCCCGAAGGCGGGCCTGCCGGGCTGGTATGGCTTCCGGTCGGAGCCAGGCAGCGGGTCCGGCTGGCCGACCTCGCCCCGCATCCAGGACGGCCCTGGTGAGCGGCGAGAAGACCGCCGCCTCCGCGGTCGTCGCGGTGGCGCTCTTCGTACTCCTCATGGGAGCCGCCGCAGCAGCCGCCGTATCCGCGATCGAGAACGCGGTCACCGCGCCGCTGCGGTTGACCATCGGAATCCTGCACGACATCGAGCACGACCTAGCCAGCCTCGGCGGCAGCATGTCCGTCCCTAACCCGATGATCACCGCCTACACCGCCGCCGCGCAGACCTGTCCCGGCCTGCCCTGGACCATCCTGGCCGCCATCGGCCAGGCCGAGACAAGCAACGGAAAGGACCCCGCCCAGGTTTCCCCGTCCGGGGCGGTCGGCCCGATGCAGTTCCTGCCCTCCACCTTCGCCCTGTACGCCTACCCCGTCCCGCCCGGCGGGAAGAACCCCCCGACCCCCTGGAACCCGGTCGACGCCGCCTACGCCGCCACCCGGCTGCTGTGCGCCAACGGCGCCCGCGACGGCAAGAACATCCCCGCCGCGATCTACGCCTACAACCACGCGGGCTGGTACGTCGCCGAAGTCCTCAACTACGCCCAGCTCTACGGCAACGCCACCGCCAACATCCGGTTGGCCAGCGTGGACACCGGCGGCGGGCCGCCCGCTGACCGCGTCAACGGCCCGCCGAGCGCCGCAGCCCAGACCGCCATTGACTTCGCGCAGGCGCAGATCGGTCTGCCCTACGAATGGGGCGGCGACGGACCTGCCGCGGGGGATGTTGGGTTCGACTGCAGCGGGCTGACACAGGCCGCCTACGCCGCGGCCGGCATCTCCCTGCCGCGCACCGCCGCTGAGCAGTATGCCGCCACCCCGCGCGTCTCGGCCGGCCAGCCGCTCGAACCCGGCGATCTGGTCTTCTACGGTGACGCTACCTACATTCACCACGTCGGTATCTACATCGGAAGCGGAATGATGATCGACGCCCCGCACCAGGGGGCAGAGGTGCGGATTGAGCCGTATCTGTGGATCGGTGCAGACTACTACGGAGCCACGAGACCAGCAGGCTGAGAACGACGACCGCCTGCACCTGGTATGAACTGCTGGCTTATGCCCCGCGCTTGCACTGATCACCTCACCTACCAGTTCATGTACGGGTGCCCGGCTCGGGCTGGCTCGTCGAGGGTCGGTTGAGGAAGGCCGGGAACGGTCCAGAACTCGCAACTCGCCCCACCGTCAACCCTGGCACGCTTCCAACAGCGCCCGGAACTCGGCCCGTAGGACCGCCGCTGTCACTGGCCTTCCTGCTAGCTGGGGTAGAAGCGTGCCGAGATTCCACTGTGCCAGGTAGCCATACCGTGCGGAGAACAGCGCCACGTCCGTAATGGCGAACTCGTCCACATAGTCCATGAGTACATAGCCGAGGATCTGCCACAGATCCGTCACCCCGAGGGACGGCTTCTTGCTTGTCGTCTTCAGCTCAGTCAGCAGGCCGCCCGCGATGAGGTCGGCGTCACCGCGCATAATCTCTGATCCCGCGAATGTCGGCCCGATTGCCCACAGCCCGTGCCTGGAATTGACGGCGGGCAGCAAGACCGAATCCATCACGCCCTGGAGCGCGGCCAACTGCTCAAGTCCGGCACCCGGCGCCGCTTCCAGCAGCGACTGGGCTGACCTCTGCGGTAGACGGCCGATAGGCCCGATCGTTGCAATATCCGGGCCGCGACGGTAGACCTCCGTCAGCAACGCCAGGCCCCAGCACGCTCGGTACAGCAGGTCTGGCTCCGCACCGGTGCCCCGCGCCGACCCGATGAACTGCTCTGCTCCGCCGTCGCGGAAACCGAGCATGAACGCCAGTTCCTTCAACGCTGGCATCATTCCGCATAGCGAGGCCCCCTGCGCCGCTAGGTGCAGCGACGGGTTCGGATGTACCAGGAAGCGCATCATCCAGTCGGCCGCAGTCCCGATCGTGCCCGCGTCGGCGGTCTCCCGTGGCACGGCAGGGATCAGAATCGGGCCAGCCGCCGCACGGTAAGCGGCCTGCACATCCTTCAGCCCGGGAGCGAGCCGGTCATCGAAGAACTGCCGGATCGGGGAGTCTTTTTGAGCCAGCTCGTATGTGAGCGGTCCCCGGATCACATATCTGCTCATGACACTGATGATGCACCGCCGAGCCGACATTCCGGCCGCGATCTCGGGTCGGCGTAGCTCCGCACAGTGAGCTCTTCGATGACATCGCGAGCCGGGCCGTGACCGGGGAACTGGCAACGGCGTGTCGTAACCGAACTGCACCCTAGAGATGACCTATCGTCTATGTTGGCTAACTCTAGGGAGCAATTGGCATGGCGCAGTTCACCGCCCGGCCCCGTGGCCTTCTGACCCTCACCGACTGCCTGCTGACCCAGGCGGAAGAGGGTGACGCTCACTCGCTTGCCGCGGTAACTCGGCGACCCGGTGGCGGCCTGGTCGTGTCTGGGGCCCAGTCTCTCCAGCTCATCGAGCACCTGGGGAATCTCGGCTACAAGGCGCCTCTGCTTGCTGACCGGCAAAAGTACAAGGGAAAGCGCCGTAAACGAGCATCCGAACCTTTCGACCCGAACTGGATCAGCCGCCAGCGGCGACTAGGGCTCCCCGCGATCGTCCCTGACGCGGGGTACGTGGCAGAGGCCGACCTGTTCGGTCTGCGCCAGGTACTCCAAAGTTCGGAGGCGATCCCCGACGCGGTTGCGCTTCTTGCACTCGCCAACTGGTGGCTTTACGACGCGGGCCTCCGGCTCCTCATCCAGGAACTACGTGACACCGACGTACCCGTTGCGCTAGTTCTCGAGCACCGCGGCGATCCGCTCGCCGTAGCCCGCATCCTCCACGGAGTGCTGGCCATCCTAGACGCCGGCGTGGCCATGATAATGCTGCGCTGCGACGTAAGTGCGCTCGGCCTGATCGCCATGGGGGCGCTAGCGGCCGCCTACGGTAGCAAGACGAGCATCCGGCACTTGTACCCGACATCAGACGATGGGGGAGGCGGTGGCGGCGGCAAACCTAAAGAGTCTGCCTTGTGGCCAGTCGGTACCGCGCTGCACTACCGTGACCTGCTGTATGACGCGGTTACCGCCAGCCCTGAAGACCCGTGGTGGGAGTGCGCCTGCGGCATCTGTTCTGGTGACCGCCTGGATCGGCTTGGCATGGCTTCAGTGGAAGAGGTCCGACAGCACAACAGCGCAAGCCTGTTGGATCTGCGTGATGAGATGGCTGCCCTAACCTCTACCGAACGTCGCCACTGGTGGGCTCGGAGGTGTCGCGATGCGAGCTTGGCTCACGCGGCAGTCAGCAAGGGCTACGTCGCGCTGCAGTGCCCTAAGGCACTTGAGCTGTGGCGAACGGCGTAACGCTGGATTCCGTGCTACCTTCGGCGGTCTGAAGCGCCGCCCAGGTGAGCTCGTCAAGGAGACGGTGTGGCAGTCCTCTGGCTGACCCTTCGACCGGGCCGGGTTCGCCAACGCTGACTACCCTCAGGTTTCCCTGTTCGTCGCCCGTGATGACCCACACTCCCCGGAGTTGCGCTTCAAGGAGCGCTCTTTCATTCAGGCGCGCATGCGGCGCGACCGCCACGCGAGCGGCGTAAGAGGCCCAGCGAGAAGCCCTGCGCACCGCGAGCACGGGATCGGTGCGGGTTTCGACTACAGCATGAACCATGACCGGCCGTCGCCAGTCCGGTGCTTCACTGGAGCCGCTGATCAGTTCCAGGTGAAGAGGGTCGGTGACTGGCATTGGAGCGACGGGTCGCTCGGTCATGACACCCGGAACCTGGGCTGCCAGCACTTGCACCCGCATTCCGCGGAAGGTGACTGTGACAAGTGCACTTGGCATGCCTAGCAGTCCTGGCAGCAAGCTTCCATTGGAAAGAGCCAGGCCAGAGCGATCTGTCTGCCGAACTGCAAGCTTCATGACCATTTGATTGTGCCAAGTTCAGCGTGCAATCTCTAGTTGACACGCTGACCGTTATTGTCGGATACCACGATGCGACAGTCGCGGCCCTATGTGAAGGGGTGATCACGCTGGACGAGCAGCGCCCGGGGAGGCGCCGCCGTGGCCGACCGGTCTTGCGTAGCGTGCCCGACCCCGTCTCTGGCAGCGAGCAGCGGGTACACCTTGGGCACCGCCTCCGGGCCGCCCGCCAGGCCACAGGACTGACCATGGAGCAGGCTGCGGCCACCGCCGGGCTCACGCGGAATACGATCGGTAGCCTTGAGAATGCCAGGTTCCCCGACCCGAAGCTGAGCACCCTGCTGCGTCTCATGAAGGCGTACGACCTCAGTTCACTGGAGGAACTCCTCGGCCCTGTGCCAAGCGCCCGCCTTGCGGCAGCATGGGAACAGGAAGGATGGGCGAACACACGTGACGCTAGCAGCGATGGCGATGCGTAGACCAGGCATGTTGCCATCAACCGACCTGCTCTGGGCTATTCAAGCGGGGTTAGTTACCGTTGGCTGCTCGGAACCTAGCCGTGACCGCGGCGGGAACCCGGCCGCGGTCGTTGACCTTTACTCCGTTCGCCCTCGCCCAGTTGCGCACCTCGGAGTTGTCGAAGTCGGCGTTCGGCGCCCTCCGCCTGTTCGCGGCTGTGGCCTGGACGCTCTTACTGACTTTCCGGCCTGCTCCTGTATAGGGCGTCAGCGCATTCCGGAGCGCGGAGGCGTGCGCCGTGTTCAGGTCGATCTCGTAGGTGGTCCCGTCGAGCCCGAACCGGATGGTTTCGGCTGCTTCGGTGCCATCGATGTCGTCGACGAGGATGACCTCTATCTTCTGGGTCATTAGCTTTCTCCATTCATGTCGTGTTCGTGTCCTGCAGCTGCTTTGCTGGCAGTAGGGCCGGGGGCGCAGAGGATCGCGGTGATTTTCCTGATGGATTCATCCGGCAGTCCGGCCGTCGCCCCGCCCGGGGTTCTGCGTGTGATGACAGCGGTACCGAAATATGGCTGACCGCCCCAGCCGCACGCTGCCGCGATCCCGGTGGCGAGCGGGTTGACCGGGCTGCCGTTCACCATGCCCTCATCGTCTAGCCACATGATCACCTGACCCGCAAGGGTGATGACTGTCACGGTGTCGCACCCGATGATCCGATACAGGAATTCCAGCACGTCTTTTGTAGTATCGGGAAGCTCCTCGGTGTCGACCGCGCCGGACGGCCTCATTATCAGCGCCTTCACTGGTTCCAGTCCCTTGGTTTGCGGTGGCCCATATGATGGGATAGCACGGGCTCTGGGAATGCAAATTTGTTTCCGGACGCTCAGATTGCCTGGTCCTAACTCAGAAGCCAAGGGTATGATGCCGGTAATTTTCCGCGGCCCGCCAGTGGCTGTCTGCCACAGAATCCGTGGACGAATCGCTGGCGGTCATGCTCTCATTCCTGCGCCGAATATGACGGTGTGACATGTCGCTAGCGCCGCGCCAAGCCCGAAGGGATATGGCTTTTCAAGGTAGCTCAGTTCTCATCCGGGATGGTCTGGTCCCAACTGATGAACGCAGCCAGCATCTCGTCGTAGTCGGCCTGAGACAGTGGGAGCCTGGTGCCGTCGGGCGCGTAGTGTCTGACCCGCCATGCCGGGGTGGCGCCTGCGCCGAGCGTGACGTCGGCCGCGTACCGGTCTGGCCCGTACTTCACCCACCCGCACCACGCGGCGGGTGTCAGTGACTCGTGCCGGTGCTGGCATGACCACCTGTCGGTGGTGCACTCGGCGACGTAATAACGACCACCGCGCGCAGGCTTGTCGGCGGACTGCATCCGCCTTGCACTCTTGCGCGGCGCGCCGCGGAGGGCGATTGCCCGTGCCTGGTCGTACGTGTCGCAGTATGCGGCTACCAGCGCGGCTCTTGTTGCGTGGTTCTCTTCGGTGGTCTCGCCGGTCTCGCCGAGTGCGTCCATGAGATTGGCGCTTCCTGCATCCCAGTAGACGTAATCGGTGTAGCTGGGGGTTCCGGTCTGGCTGGATTCCGGGTAGGCGTGCCCCGGCCCGCCGAACGGGGTGGTTCCCGCGCGTCCGTGTTCCCGGCCGAGCCGACGGGCTGCGTCTAGCTGGCCGCTATATTCCGCGCCGTTGTCATCGGTGTGCATGGTACTGGTCTTCTCTCACGGTAAAGCGCTGGCTCTTGCCCGGTCATTGCTGTCGCTCCGGAGCTGGCGTGTCGTGATGGGGGCAGCCGGGATGGTGCCCGGGGTCGCCGTCGAATTCGATCGGCAGCCGGTCGGAGGCGGGTGCGGCCGGGTCGTCCCAGCGGCCGAGGTCACGACCTAGAAGGTCGCCGAGGTCGGCCAGGCTGGCGATCCGGGCGACGGGAACCTGGCTACCGCACGATGGGCAGGCGCCCAGCGCCAGGAACGACTCGCGGTCTCCGGTTTCCGGAATGAACCACCAGCCCTCGGCCGTGCTGCCGCTGGGCTCCCCGCTAACTGTGGCGTCGGCAGCGTGCAGTAGGGGAACGGGGTAGCGGGCGCCGTACCGGCGGACCGGGTCATCGCGGACGGTCACGTCCGCGGGGTCGATGCCAAGCAGGACGGCCAGCGCCAGCGCGTAGCGAGCGCGGGTCTTCCACGCGCCCGGGTCGGCGAAGCGGTTGTCGAAGCCGTCGGGGTCGGCCCGCCGGGCCTGGTCAGCGGCTCGGCGGGCACGGTCGGTCAGTGTCATCGGGACGTTTCCTCCCCGCGGATCAGGCAGCGGTCTTGCCCGCTGAGGGACGGGCGGCAGGCAACTCGGTGCCGGGGGCGGGGACACCGAGACGGGTGAGGATTGTGTCGGCCGCCTGGTAGATGCGCTCGGCAGACCGGGTCGCGGTGTCCAGGTCGCGTGCCCAGCCGGCGACGTACTTCACCGAGTAGGGCAGGGTGTCCAGTCCGCAGGCGGTGGCCACGATGCAGGCGACCGACTCGGCCTCGACTTCCCTGACCCGACGGGTCCCGGACTGGTGCTCGTGGCCGAGTTCGATGTGGGCGAGCTCGTGAGCCAGGGTCTTAGCGGCCTGGGCACCGTCGACGTCGTCGCGGACCCGGACGGTGCGCGTTTCGCCCCAGGTGGTGCGGCCGTTCGCGCGGCCGCAGTCGCCTCGCTCGATGATGAAACCGTGGGCGCGTACCTGGGCTGCCAGGGCGTCCCACAGGCCGCCCGGCGCGTCCCCGGACAGCAGTTCGGGGCAGTAGTCCACCAGAGCGGTCCGGGGCAGCGGCGTGCCCTCGGTTTGGCTGACGTCGAAGACGCTGACAAGGAAGAACCGGACGGTGACCTGGTTATCGCCGTCATGGTCGGCCTCGTCGCCGCCGACGTCATTGGGGCCTGCGGTGAGGTCCTGCTTGCGGATGCTGGGCGCCCAGATCCTGATAGCGTGCTCGCCCTTGCGGACGTGCCGACCGGCTGCGTTCCATTCCCTGAGCGAACGGACGTCGGTGGCGTCTGGGCACTGTTGCAAGATCAGCATGAAGTTCCTGAACGAGTAGCGGCGCATCCAGGCCCGTCGCTGCATTGCGGCCTGCCAGCCCTCGGCGGTCATCAGCCGTTCGACGGACTCGGCAAGCTGCTGGTGGGCTGCCCGGAGCCGCTCCTTCCGTTCTTCTGGTGTAAGTGTCTTGTTCTGGCGCATCGGTGCGCTGTGCCTTTCATGTCATGGGTGGTTTGGTTTGCCTCTGTCCGAGGAGCCGCTGGGCGGGGCTGAGCTGGTCCTGGTCGGATCTGCCCGCGCGTCACTCACACGCGGCTGCCTGGGGGGATGAGGCCCCTGCTGACGAGGGAGTTTCAGGCCTGGTTTAGGGCGGCGACCAGGTCGGGGAATGATCGGATCGCGTTCGCATCGGTGACCGCGTCTGACCACAGCGCGAACAGGTCGCTGGCCGTCTCGTAGGCCGGGCAGGGCTCGCCGCGTCTGCGCGGGCACTGGTGGCCCGCGCGCCTAGCGTCGTTGTGGGCGCGCTCGGCAGTCGTCCATGCCGAGTGGAGGATCTGCTCTAGCGCGCTGGCCTCGGCTTCGGTCATGGCGGGTGCCGCTACCTGCAAGGTGCAGTAGCGCCGCTTCCAGTCCGGGATGGCTGTCGCTCCGGGTTCGCTGTACTGGCCTGGCATCGGGCTTTCCTCCCTCCCGTTCCGAATATCTGTTGCGGGGCGGGCGGCTAGCGGACGGTGGCGGTGGTGAGGCGGCGGGCCAGTTCAGCGATGATCGCCGGGTAGTGCACGGTCCAGTGCACGTCGTGGCCGTCGTGCTCGGGGTAGATCTCCAGCGCGTCTACCGCCTGCCAAAACATGCCGCGCTGCTGGGCCTCGCCCAGCGCTTCCCAGGACTCGGCGGCTGCCTCGTCGGCGTCGTTAAGCTCGCTGGTGATCTCGTCGCGGACGTACTGGTCCCAGGTCTCGGCGATCTCCTCTGATTCGAGGCTGGACAGGTCGCCTTCGTCGTAGACCGGGTGGTCGGGCAGCGTGGCCAGGATCTTGACCAGGTCGGCGGGCAGGTCGGCGACGAACGCGCCGAGCCCGTCGGTATCGGCATGATCGACCGGGATGAACGCCCCGTCGAAGTCGCGGACCAGCGACCGGTAGTTACTCCGCTCCGTGGTTGTGGCCAGGCCGTGGCCGAAGTCGTCGCGCCCGGCCGGGCCGAGGTTCGCGTACGCCGCCAGGCCCGGCATCGACCGGTCGTGGTGGTAGTGCGCGTATGGCGGGACCTTCCCGTCGATCGTGACATCGGCCCGGTCGACGTAAGTGATCTCGTATCCGGCCGCCTGCAGTTCCGCGATGGCGGCAGAATCGATGTGCTCGCGGGCGATGCGCTCGGCTTCCTGCCAGAACGCGTCGCTGGCAGCCTGCCGGTAGGCGTCGTACGCCGCGCCGAGATCGCCGTCGTGGCCGTCGGCTTCGCTGTGCTGGGCAAGCTCGCTGGCCAGGTCGTCGGCGGTGTAGTCCCCGGACAGGTCCGGAACGTGGTAGGCGTCCAGGATTTCCGGGTCGCAGTCTTCGACGCCGACCAGCACGCGGCGGTATGTCCCGTCGTTGGTGTTGCCGTCGAAGACCCATTGTGCAGCGGCCGTCCCGTGGGACATGCCGATATCAGCGGCGTATTGGGTAAGGTTGTCTCGCATCGGGTGCTCCTATCACCTGGTGTTGATTGCCCCCGGGCCTGCGCCAACAGGTCCGGGGGGTCCGCCATTTCGGGCGGTTACTAATTTCAGATTGCAGGGTCCAGATCCTGCTGCCAAGGCCTTTCGCCTGGTAATTTTGCGTAAAGGCATGTGGCGCAGTGCCAATGAATAAAAGGTGCCTGCCGTTCGGAGCACCGAACCAGCGTCTATTCCTCGCTGCGGACAGACACGCAAATCGGCTCGGCAGGACAGGCCATGTACCGGCTATGCGCTCGCATAGCGGTTCACGCGCTGCGAGCCCGTCAGCCGTTCCGATCAGGCGGGAATATGGGACGGGATTATCCGGAATCCCGGCGTGATCCCCGTCCCCGTTCTGCTCAGAATTGATTCTTTCCCAGCCTTGCCTGAGGTCTTCTCTATGCACGCCGATGCGGAATCGGGCATCGCTCAAGGCGGTACCGGGATGGTCCCTGACGGAACGACCCCACTACCGGGCGGGCTGGCCGCGCGGATGTAAGGATCCCTCTGCGGGTTTCTGCTCTTCGATGTACCGACGCACCGCGTTGCGGGCAGCTTCCAGCGTGCCTGCCTGGCCGGTGGCGTAGTCCTGCACACCCGGCCTGCGTGCCCGCCAAGTCTGGGTGTCGGCGTCGTAGTGAAAGTCGATCTTGTGGGCGCCGACGCGGATCTGATAGCGCTTCTCCATCAGCCTCCTGGCTCCTCTCGTCCGGTGACGTGCGGCGGGAAGTATCCGCTGCCGGTGGCGAAGTGGTAGGCGCCGCCTATCGCATGCGTGTAAGCGCCGATGCTCTCGACGTCGTCCGGCGTGGCCACGATCGTTACGGGGTCGATGTCGATCCTGGCGTTGTCGTCATCATGGAAGATACCGAGGTAGGCGCCGCCGCGCGCTAGCTCGCGTGCGTACTTGCTCCGCGCGATGTCCATGGCCTCGTCGAATTCCGCCCGCGTGGCATGCTCGCCGATGGATGTCGTGTCCATGCCGTCCGGCTTGGTGCTCAGGGCGTACAGGTCCGCTCCCTGGGGTATCTCGCGGCCGGTGCGGGGATCGATGGTGGCACCACCCCATGGCTTTTGAACTTCCGCGTAGACGGCCCGCTTGATCTCATCCCAGTTGGCGTCAAGTCCGTGCGCCGACCAGGCTGTGGACTGGATCGCACGGAGCCTGTCGCGGCCGTTCAGCGCGAGGCGCTGGAATTCCCCGGCCGTTACCGGTCGGCTGTTGCCGCGCGCTTCGCTGACTGTGATAGGCGGGGCGATTCGGGTTGTGAGCGCCATTGTGACCTCCGGTTATCGGATCGATCGGTGTGCGCTGGGCACACTCCGCAGTGCCCTCCAAAGAGGGCGCCACGGGCAGTGCCTAGAGCTTGGCGAAGAATTCGACCATTTCCTTGAGCATTTCTGGGGTCTTCTCGGCGACTATTGCCATAACCTCGGGAAACCCCCAGTCCCGGGAGAGGATCGAGACCCAGATCGTGACAAGCACAATCACCAGCCGCCAGATGCACCGCGCGGCGCGGTCCCACTCTTCCCGCTTAGGGTCCTCGGCGGGCGGCCGTCGAACAATTTCGGCCTTGGCCTTGACGCTGGCCTTGACGGCAGTCTTCTTGGTCTCGACAGAAGCGCGGACCTGAGCCGAGAACTTCGCGGTAACAGCCATCTTGCTAACCTCCGGTTATCGGATCGGTTTGCTTGTTGACTTGCCGGGGGCCGAAGGCGCCCGAATTGCTTATGCCTTCAGATTGCCAGGCTCGATTGTGGTTGCCAAGGCCATATCTGCCATAATTTTGCGTTAGCGTGTTGTGGCTCGAGGCCACGGAATCAAGAGCATCGAAGCTGGTGGCGACACTATCCACCAAGAATGTTTATTGCGGAGGACCTCGACACCGGGCTGGTGCATGCTCTGCACTGCGCCGTGAAGAAAGGAGGGCTGCCCTTTAGGGCAGTCCTCCTTGTCACGGCAAGGAGACTGAAGAATACGGCGACGAAGGGCCATCAGGCCGTTCGTCACCGCCTTTCTTCTGTCTCTGGGACCGGGACACCCACCCTGCGGGCCTGTGTCGGGGGAGGTACGGTACCACCTGATAAGCTGCCTATCTGCACTTTGCCAGCGCCACGCGGTACCGTCCTGATCAGCACTCCGGATGAGCCCCCGAAAGGCACCATGAATACGACACCGGCCAGTCTGCAGGGGTCACGCTTACTTGGCCATTCATGGGACTGTCTTATCTCTATGTCCGGCCCAATTCCGGCAGTTTGGTCACCCGTGACAATTTACCGCTTATCGGTGCGATCCCTGAGTGCCCGTCGATGCCTCACAAAGAATTCTAAGCATACCGCCTTCGTCTGGCGACTAGGACGCCGATCCTCTTGAAGCGGTACTTGTTTCCATGCCCGAGAAAAGGGCGAGCACCTGCTGTGTTGAAGGCGGCAGCTGTGACGCTCGGCGCTGCGGTAGCCAACGCTGGCCTGCACCCATGATCGAGAAAGCCAGAATCCGTTCCCGATGGCCATGCTGGTGACAGCAACCCGAGCGTAGCCTTCAATCGGAACAAGCCCATACCGGCAGGAGGGCAGGATGCCAGAGGTTATCTACCCGTGCGACGGGGATGCTGTCACGCTGCGTCCTGCCCTTCCTGGTGCGCTGAGGAGCACCACTTCGGCAACGATGAAATGATCTATGCCGACCACGGATATCACCATTACGGGCCAGAGGTCGAGGTGCGGACCTCGTACCCTTTCGGGGGACAACGGACGGGGCTGAGACGATCGTCCGGGTAGTCCTGAAGTCCTGGACGCACCCGCTGGATGCCGATCCTGGCCCGACCCTCATCGAGATCAACCTCGGGACCGCTAGCAAACGCACCGACGCGTGCGTGGAGATCACACCCGCTGAGGCCCGATCCGTCGCGCAGGTGCTGCTCGATCTCGCGTCCACAGCCGAACAGACCGAGCCCGAACGCTCTTCTTAATCGTCGCTGACTCACGGTCAGCGACCATTTCCAGCCACCTTCACCTCGATGGTGACCAGCCGCCCGGACGACTCCACAGCCAGCAGGTCGGTGGCGCCTGCCTCTAGGCGCACCTCTTGGTCCACCATCGTCAGCCGCGGCGCCCCGGCCAGCGGCAGCGTTACAGGATGCGGCGCTCGATCGCCGGTTACCGCTATCGAGCAGACCGCTGACTTTGCACCCACCGCCCGCTGCACCGATAGAGTAGGGCGCCCATCCAGAACGCCCAGCTCTGCGCGCACTCCAGGCGGCTGTGTCATGTACGCGTTGCCGCGCAAAGCAGCGGCCTGGTTCGCGCCCTCGCCAGCGTAGGCTCACGTATCGTTGCCGCGTTCACGTAGTTCGTGCGGTCGAGGGCCTCCGCGAGATATGGCCTAGGCGAGGAACGGTGATCCTGGACCGGACGGTACCATGATCGGCTCGATTCTCGCTCTGTGGCCGATCGCCCTGTTCGGGCATCATGGTCCGTGTGACCGACGATGACGAGCTGGCTGAGCAGGATCCTGCTGACGCTGATGGCGATGACGACGCGTCGTTGGCCTGGCGAAGCATCGCCCCACAGCTACAGGAGTTCGCCGTCAGGCAGCATGAGCTTGCGGATCTTACCGCCCAGGTCGGCCGGTTCGGGCAGCTCACCTCCCTTCAGTCTGTATTCGACGCCGTAGACCAGTACCAGGAGCTTGCAGAGTCATTCGGGACGTACGTCGCGCCGCACCTGGCCGCGTTGGAAGAGGCCGCGAGATCAGTAGCTGCGCTGCGAGAGACAACGGATTCAGTTCTCTCCCCGCTGGTCAAGTTTCCAGTCCTGGATTTTCACCTCCCACCAGACTGGTACCCGCCGAACTGGGAGGAGGCTCCCGGCCAGGACGTTGACGACCTCGCCGACAAGGCCATCGCCATAATTCAGGGCGAGGGCATCCCCTTGGTCTGGGTGCCACGGCCTGAGACCGTGAGAGCGCTGGTCCGCGCTGCCGACGCTGATGCCCGCGACGCCATCCTGCTGGCCTCCCGTGATGACATCTCTGACGACTGCACTGCCGTCCTGACCGAGATCACGGCCGCGGAGCTAATGCCGCTTGCTGATCTCGGCGCACACGCTCTCGCCCCCCTTCGGGACGGGCGCGCTGCACCCGCCCAGGCCCTAGCCACGAACGTCTTCGACACGCTGCTGCGTGATATGGGTCGACGGGGCGTTATCTTCGGTGGCCCGCTGGGCTACTTCAAATATGACAAGGTCAGGAAGCAGATCGAACCAGTCTCAGACGAAACCCTCATCAGCCAGTACCGGGCAGCCTGCGTCCTCGCCGCAGCAGTACCAGCGCTTCAGGACTACGAGCCTGCGGACCCTGCGCCGGTCCGGTTCGTCCGGCACGCCACTGCGCACCGCGCCGGCCCAGAACAATACACACCGGTGAACGCGATCGTCGCAGTGATGCTGATGGCGTCGATGCTGCGCGAGGCGCAAGCGTCTGGCTGGTGAAACTGCCCGATGTCATCGGCCAGGATCGACTCTAAGGGCTTCTCCTCGCCAATCCCGGTGGCAACGAGAGGAAGCGGCGATCTTCCTCGATACGCCACAGGTTCAACTCGATCGGCACAGGCAGATTGCATGAGCAACTCGGCCCGAAGCCTGGGAGGCGCCGTAGTGCTCGCGGAGCCGGGCATCAGTCGGTCCCGAACTAGAGGATCGTTCCCGACCCGCACGACACGGCCTTGCGGCGCATGCATGGAGTGCTCGCCTCACTCGTAGGAGTACAAACTATTCGCGAATGGCACTTGCTGCTCATTTCATCGTCGTACTTGTCCGGGATGCTGCTGGTTCGTACCAGCCGCCTCCCGTTGGTCGCGAAACTCCCGACAGTACGCCCTCGTCCTCCATGGCTTGGGCTTCTATGAAGAGTTGAGCCGGGACCTGGCCACGCACGATCACGCGCGGGTAGCCATCACCGGTCACGCGGCATTCCATCTGCATGTCGCGCCCGCCACTACCCGCCGGCCCGAAGTCCCGCAGGAGGTAGACCGTCTCGTGGCCTGTTGCCATCTGCGTGCCGTCGGATTGGGCATCCCAATTAAGACGCATGCTCGTCCCCCTGCGCCGGGTAACTTTCTGCGTGGTTAGATCCCGTTATTCCGATTTGCCCGGATTGATGCTGTGGTTGGATTGAGGTTGCCAGGCTCGAGTTAGGACGAGCCGGGCTTCTCCACGTTGTCCATCGGCTGCGGTTTGGGTAGCCAGTCCGAGCTTAGCCGATTCCGCCCCTGTACTGTATCCTGATTTCGATGCGACCCACGCCGATAACTTTGTACCCCCGTAACTCTAATTCTCGTATTTGCGCCGCCGTTGGCTCGTGCGAGTACCGCCCGTAATAGTCCTGCACGTAAGACCCGCCTTCGTATCTCTGCGCCTTTAAGATCCATCTGTTCATGATGCTCTACTTTCTACTAGTTTGACATAGGCCATCCTTTTTTGGAGGTCTTACATAAATTATATCAAGAATCCCCGAACGCTTGCGTTCGCACAGTTTCGACTTTCGCTCATCGGCAGAGTGCATGTCGATCTCTCCTCTCCGGACAGTCGTGGCCGCGCAGACCAACCCGCCCAGCGGTTGACTCCCGAGCTGCTCTTCAGGCTGACTGCACGTCCGAACGTAGGGCCAGGGACACGGCCGCCGATGCCGGTTGAGATGTTGAGCAGCGCGGGTGATTGACAAGGTAGTACTAGTGGCTTTGTCTAGGCGCCTTCCAAAACACCTGGCATAATGACTGTATGCCGAGACGTAACGACACAATGTGGTTCACGGGCGATGACCGCTTTATCGAGCTTATGCATGTCCTGACGCATCCTGAAGAACGATGGGCGTATCCAGCGCGGCCAGATATCCTTGAGGCGCTCGATGAATTGATCGCATGGGTGAATGATAGTCGAGACTACAACCACGGAGTTCATGAATCAGGGTGGCGGTCCGCCATCAATGACTTCCATGTGACCACTGAATCCCTTGGATCAAGGACAAAGCATGTAATCCAGTCTCACCTCGATGCGGTACGAAATTTGTGCCAGCCGAATATAGGGGGTGACCAAGCGCTACGGGCACAACTCTCTACTGAAGCCGCAGCCCTGCGCCAAACGCTCGGTACCATACCGACCCTCATAGCCGCCTGGACGGATCTCGTGCGGATCATTGACCGAGAGGAATCTCCGATGAATATCGTATCCGTTCGTCGAGATAACTTCTGGGCAATCGTACGGGCCGTTGATCGGAACACCGTTGAGCTATCTCGGTGGTTGACATCTGTACTAACGGGCGATTCTTTCGAAGAGCTTAGGGCTAAATTGCTTTTGGGAGAAATCGACAGAATAAATAGCGACCGCCGTTCGGTACGCGATAGTACACCATTTGTGCATCCAAGACAGAGGCTTAATCTTGCGACGAAGCTGCTTAGTACTGAGCCCGCCAGCGAAACTCACACTGTGTGGTTTGCCTTTCGACGCGCAGGTCTAACCTGTACTATTCAAGAATTTGGTGCCATACGACTGTTTGAGGCTCAATGGCTACGTGCAAATCTTCTGCAGGGCGTCCCATTCAAGCCTGAGGTCCCGAGCGAGCTGCGCAACTTTGAAGATGTCAACACCATCCCCGACCAGCCCGACGTTGTGTTGGCATCGGTGGATCTTGGCACGGGCACGTTTGGTGATGCGGTCCGGATCGCTAGCGAGCGCCTCGATGCCTTCGTCGGGATGTCCACAATTGGGACTCCGGCTCCTTGGGAGCGAATACATGGTTTTATACATGTACAGGATGGGCGAATCGTGGGTAATCAGTTCTTCGTGTATGAGGATGAGCGCTTCAAATCGCGTCACGGCCTTGAATATACCGCAGCTCGAATTACCGGTATGGCTTCCCGTGTTGCGCCGCGGCTACCGGTCAGCGATCAAAGCTTGAGGGACATTATCGACGCACTACACTGGTGGCGCACAGGTCCGAGCCAGCCTACCGCGGCATCAATAATACTCAATGTCCGCATCGTTGAATTGGTTGCAAACAGGATAGGCGAAACGAATTGGACAACATATCTTGAGAATTACTTTAAGAACGCATGGATTCATAGTGCCATCACGCAAATCGTCTATATGGCACTTCACGAGGCGCTCACGCGTCACCTTGCTCCGGAAGTGCAACCTAGGCAGAGGGAAATATTCCTTGACGTCACGGAGTACAAAGACGGTGTGCAAAGGTTCAACACCAACAAAGCTGCTCGCCACCTTAATACGATCATTCAGTTCACACCGCCTGACCTGCCCCTTGGTCGGGATCTTCGAACAATTAAGCATAGGTCTTCAAGCGCAGACGCAATCAGAGCGTGGTGCGCTGAGCTGGAAACACTATGGGCCGGTTCCATCTACCGGCTCGAGCGCGTGCGCAACGCAATAGCACACGGCGGACCATTCACCGAGCAGGCGATTCTACTAACACAACCCTTCAGTCAAACGATGGCCGTGTGGGCACTCTGGGAATCTGTCGAGGGCTTCCTGGATGGCAAGACACTCATTCAATCCTACGAAGACTATAGAAGCCGATGGAACCAATGGCGCTCCTCTATGCAAACCGCCACGTCCATCAACGATCTTTTCGACAACGTTGTCGGACCGGAGTAGGAACATTCGCATATCACGCAGAAGGGGACCTTTCTCATCCTTGGTCGGTCCTTACAACTGGGCAGATTTGCCCGTCTTCTCCTGAGTTGAAGGTGAGGTCGGCTGGGGCCACGGGCATATCGATTCCTCTTTGCCCGTGGAATCGAGAGCTTGGGAAGCTGGCGGCCTATCTCAAGTACTGTCTGTTCGCCCAGGTCAGCATCCTTCCGCTCCTGGGGCGATGCTACGGGGCGCAGTCTCATGCGGCGGACCGAGCGGGTCATGCACGTCTCTGACAGCCACATTGTCTACTGAGGCATTGGCGCCCCGCCGAGCATAGGAACCGTGCCGATAGGACAGCGCTAGCGAGCCCAGTGACGGGTTCCACTCCTGGCTGGCTGTAGCCTCCATGCGTGGCGGAGCTGGCTGAGTACCTGGACCTTACGGTCGGCCAGGCGCGGGAGCAGTTCCGGGCGTTGGGCTCGCGCCGTCCAGCCAACGGCGGCAGGCAGGTGGCGTTCCTGCCCGCCGAAACGCTGCTGTGCCTGGCCGCGTCGTTCATGGTAAATCACCATCACTTCGGCGGAAGCACTGCGCATCAGGCACCCGAGCCGGTGCCGTCCCTTGCCCGGTTGTTCTCTCGCCCGCCGTCAAGCGTGCTGGCCAAGATGGCGAACCTGGATGGTTCCCGGTCTCACGGAGCGCGATGGGATGCCCTGGCCGGGGCCATGCTGCGCGATGATCCGGCCCGCTTCAGCCGGGTGTACCGGGTGCTGCTGCAGGCCGCCCGCGCCGAGGACGTCGGACCTGGGCGCCTGCCTGACTTCCTGGGACTGGAGCACGGAGGGGAGCTGGCCCTGCTCGGTCAGGAAGAGCTCGACATCTCCGTGCTGGAAGCAGCCCTGCGCGACCAGCTGTCCCGCGACGGCGGTGACACGGTGCGTTCCGTGCTTGAGACCGAACGGATCATGCTGGCCGCCGCCCGGGTCGGCCAGCATGTCTTTGCCGTGCAGGTGCTGGCCAACTGCGGCGGCCAGTGCGTGTTCTGCGGGCTACGGCCTGCGGAGTTCGGCGCCCGGCGGATGCTGCTAGCCGGCCACATCAAGCCATGGAAGGACAGCACGCCCAGCGAGCGGCTCGATCCACGCAACGGCCTGGCCGCCTGCCCCGCCAATGACGTGGCCTTCGACACCGGCATGCTCACCGTCAACGGTGGACTGCGCATCCATCTGGCCCGCCCACTGGCCCAGGCCATCGAGAACGACCAGCTGGCCCGGCAATACTACGGGCGACCGCCCTTGCGCGAGGTGCTTCTCCTCCCCGAGGGTGCTCAGGCACCCGCGGTGAAATACCTTAACTGGCATCGTCGGAAAGTCTTCGTCGCCTGAGCCGCAACCAGCGGGCACAATGGCCGTGCTCCTAGGTCACCGCCACAAGGACCGCGAGCAATGCGCCGACAAGCATAAACGGACCCAGCGGTATCAGGGATGCCTGCCGGCCGCGCCGTCGGGCTGCGATCGTGCGCATCGCTGCGGGCCAGGCTAGCAGGAAGGTGGCCAGCGTCCCTGCGATCAGCGCTCGCGGGCCCAGCCAGCCGAGCGGCAGGCCGAGGAGGCCGGCCAGCCACACGTCCCCCCAACCCATCTGGCCGGGCAGCGTAACGGCCAGGACCGCGTAGAACAGCCACAGGCCCGCCATGCCTTCCATGCTGCCCGCTAGGTGCTCCCATCCGTGAGCGGTGAAGGCAGCGGCCAGCACGAGCAGGACGACAACAACCGGATAGGACGTGATCGTGAGAACATGCGGCAGCCGGTGACGGTCGATGTCGATGAGCGCCAGCGCCATCCCGACCGCGGCCAGGTAGCACAGCGGCGCGAGCAGGGCGCTGGGGCCGACTCGGAACCCGAGGGCTGCGAAGACAGCGGCGGTGACGAGCTCGGTGGCCAGGTAGCGGCGGCCATAGGGCTGGCCGCATGCGGCACACCGTCCGCGCTGGCGGAGCCAGCTGAAGAGCGGGATCATTTCTGCCGCGGTCAGCGTGGACCCGCACTGGGGACAGCGGCCCGCCGGGCGGAGGACGTTCTGCGCATCCGGTACCCGCGCTGCGAGGACAGTCGCGTACGAGCCAACCGGAAGCCCGGCCAACCCTGCGGCGCATGCGGTCACTATCTGTGCGGCGTGCATCCCCTCCGACGTTAATACGTGGTGCCTGCGGTCCTGGCCGGTCGCGCCATGAACGCGAGAGAGCCTGGGCCCTGCATTCCCTCTCATGCGGGAATCTGTCTCTTCTGGCGCAGTGCGGCCGCGAAAACAAGTGCGTTGCGGAATTGTCGTGCCCATATGGTGAGATCTGGGGGCCTTGAGTGGACGGGACGCGGAAAGGGGCACCACGGGGAATGGCGAGCTGGCTTGATGACGCGCAGGCCGTAATCGAAGTGATCTCCCGAAAGTGGGCCGTGCAGGCGCTGGAAGCGCTCGCGGAGGGGCCGCGCAGACACAACGACCTGCTCAGAGCCATTAACAATGGCATTCACCCTAGCGTTATGGATGATACGCTCAGCCACCTCGACCAGGCCGGCCTGGTGCGGCGAGAGACTACTGGGACGACACCGCCAGCTACCTGGTATCAGCTCACCAACCTGGGCGAGTCCCTGCTGAGCCAGGTAGCCTCCCTGGCGCGGTGGGTAGACGAGCAGAGGGCGGCGCTGGCCGACCTTCCTGGCTGGGCCGTCGAATGACCAATAGGTAACAATTTCGCATCGCCTGGAGCGCTTCCGGGAACTCGCTAAAGTGCTGTGCCGAGGTGCGCACGGGCTGTCAGAAAGCGCCACCACGTGGGCTGTTTGTGACATCCGTGCCGGTCACCTGCATGCAGCGGAACGGGTGCTGGGGCCGAAATCCGTGACGGCCGGGCAAATACGTTCTGGACGCTTCGCGGCGGGCAGGACGCCTCGTGCCGTGTTGCCCGCGTTGAACCGGCCGCCCGTTCTGGGTGTAAGAAAGCCATTACATGCGCGATCGCCCGGTTTCACTAGGAGGTGCTGGTCATTGCGGCGGGTAGCGATCTTGCTGTTCGGCCCGCTCATGCTGGCCGCCGTGACTGGATGCGGCGGCGGCGCGACCGTGACTGCGCCGAGCCGTTCCGCCAGCACCACACCCGCCCCTTCTACCGTGGTCAGCCCAGGCAATCCCCGCACCTTGGCACGGCAGGCCTACCTAAGCATGTGGCAGGCGTTCGTGACCGCGTCGATGACCGCCGATTACCAGTCGCCTGCTCTAGCGCGCTACGCGGCGGGCGGCGCGCTGTCCTTGTTGACGCACGGCCTGTACCAGAACTACCGGAGCGGGATCGTGACGCGCGGCCAGCCATCGTTCCGGCCGGAGGTGACGATCACCTCCTCGGGCGGCAGCGTGATCCAAGCGAACGTCACCGATTGCGGCAACGACTCCCGGTGGGGCGATTACTACAAGACAGGTAAGCCCGCCCCCGGCCAACCGCAGGGCAAGCACCAGATCTACGCCCGGCTCCAGCCATTCGATGGCACATGGAAGGTGACGTACCTGCTCGTAGAAAAGGCCGGCACATGCTGACCCGACTGATCAGGGGGACCGGCCTGCTTGCGCTGACGATCACGCTGGCCCTGGCGACGGGTATGGCGACCGCGCAGGCTGGCGGCAGCCCGGGGACCGGGGGCGGCATCGGGAGCGTGACGTGCGGGCAACCGTATGCACCCCCGTGCACTGTGACGGCGGGCTCGCCCGGGAGCGCCGGGACCGCGGGAACCAAGCAGGGCGGGACGGGTGGCACTGGCGTGACTCTCGGCTCTGGTGGCGGCGGGGCTCCGACAGGCTGCAACGGGACACCGAACAAGCAGTTCGGGTGCATCCCGGCGGGCTGTCAGCTCACGGTGCAGACGGTAGCCTGCCCGATCGGGATTCCCGGCCCAGCGGCGCCTGGCGCTCCCGCGCCGGCCCTGCCGACGCCGGGGGTGCTAGCGCAGTTCGCCGTCCGCTACCTGGTCCTGCCAAGCCCGGTGATCCGGTCTTCTCCGGCGCCCGGCGACCTGCAGCTGACCCGGCTTCCGGTCTGGCTATGGGTCAGCCAGGCCATCTGGGCGCCGCGTTCCAGGACGGCGTCGGTGCCCGGGGAAAGCGTGACAGCCACCGCGACGCCGGTCACGGCCACCTGGCGGACGGGCGACGGCGCCACCGTCACGTGCCGTGGCCCGGGCATCCCGTACAGCAGCAGGTACGCGCCCTCGTCGCGATCACCGGACTGCGGGCACACCTATACCTCGTCCAGCGCTGGGCAGCCCGGCGGCGCCTACCACGTGACCGTGACGATCACCTGGGATATCACCTGGGTCGGGACCGGCGGAACTGGCGGAGTGCTTCCGCCGCTGAACACGGTGGCCGCCGCGACGTTCCGGGTTGCCGAGTCCCAGGCGGTCAATACTAGCGGGGGCCTGTGATGGCAGTCCTGAGCAGATCACGCCAGTCAGCTAGCGGACAGGCGGGCGCGCCAGGCCCGCCGCGGGGGCGCCGCCGTAACGGCCCGCTCGCGATCGTCGGGGTCCTGCTGGTAGTCACGTGCGCGGCGGTGTTTGCCGCGGGGTGGCTGCGGGCTGGGAACCGGCAGCCGGTTCTCGCCCTGGCCCGCCCTGTCACGGCCGGGCAGGTAATTGCGAGTGCGGACCTGCAGGTAGTGCGGGTCAGCGCGTCGGGGCCGGTGAGCCTGCTGCCCGCCTCCCAAGAGGCCGCCGTAATCGGCCAGACAGCCGCAGCGGCCCTGCCTGCGGGCAGCCTGCTGACCCCCGCCGAGGTCGGCGCCGCTCCGCTGGGGAAAGGGCAGGCGTTTCTCGGCGTAGCTGTCAAGCCCGGCCAGTACCCCCCGGACCTGTCCGCCGGGCAGACGGTTGACGTGCTGGCCACCCCGGCCGGATCGTCCCCGGGTGCCGCCGGGTCCAGCAATGCGGCCTCTGGGGCGGCGCTGCCCGTCGGCCGCGGCGTCGTCCTGTCGGTCACCGCGCAGGCCAGTCAGGGGGAGACCGTGGTAGAGCTCGAGGTCAGCCAGGACGCCATGCCCCAGGTCGCCGCCGCCTCTGCGTCCGGGCAGATCGCGCTAGCCACCATCGCGCCGGGCGGGTGAGGCCCATGCCGCTGATCGCGCTTGCCTCGATCAAGGCGTCACCCGGCGTCACCACGACCGCGCTGGCGCTGGCCGCAGCGTGGCCGGCGCAGGACCGCCTGCTGCTGGAGACCGACCCGGGCGGCGGGGACCTCGGCCCCTGGCTGGGTCTGCCCCCTGCCCCGGGACTAGTCGGCCTGGCCGCTGCCGGCCGACACAACCACGACGGAGGCACCGTTTGGGATCACGCGCAGCAGATCGCCGACGGCCTGCGCGTGGTGGTGGCCCCGGTCGGCGCCGAGCAGGCATCCGCATGCCTGGCCACCCTCGCCGCCACCGCCATCACCGGCCCGCCGGGCCGCGACGCGGCGGTCGTGATCGCGGACTGCGGTCGAATGGACCCCGGCTCCCCGGCGCTGCCGGTCGCTGCGCACGCGGACCTGACCCTGGTGGTCGTGCGCCCGCTGGTCAGCGAGCTGTCGCACCTGGCACCGCGGATCGCCGGGCTGTCCCGGGCCGGGCTGCGGCTGGGCCTGCTGCTGGCCCCGACCGCCGGGCACGTGCCGACCGAGCCCGCCTACGCCGCGCGGGAGATCACCGCGACCCTCGACCTGCCCGTGCACGCCTCCATTCCCGCCGACCCTCGCGCCGCCGCTCACCTGATCGCCAGTCGCGGCGACTTGGGCAAGGCCGCCCGCCGGCGGCCGCTGCTGCGGACGGCCCGCGTCCTAGCAGCCGGGCTCGCCGGACAGGTCACCCGGCCGCCGTCCAGCCCGCAGCCCGACGACACGCAACCTGACCGCGACGACACGCCAGCGGAGGTGATCGCCGGTGAGCAGCATTCATGACCAGATGCCGACCGCTCCGCCCGCCGGCCGGGACGCCGAAGTGGCCGGGCTGGCCGAACAGGTGCAGCGGGAGGTCTCGCGCCGCCTAGCCCAAGAGGCCAGCGGCAGCGGCCAGGACACCGTGATGAACGCCGTGCGCCGCGTCGATCTGGGGCGGCAGTTTATCGCCGAGGCCCTGGACGATGAAGCGGCCAGAGCACTCGGCGACGGCCGCCGCCCGCTGGATGCAGAAACCGAACGACAGGTCGGGCAGGCTGTATTCGACGCGCTGTTCGGGCTTGGCGGCTTCCAGCCACTGCTGGATGATCCCGCGGTCGAGTCCGTCAACGCCAACGGCTACGACGAGGTATTCGTCCAGTATTCCGGCGGGCGGCGCGACCGGGCCTCAGCAGTAGCCGCCAGCGACGGTGAGCTGATCGACTTGGTCCGCGCGATCGCCGCCCGGGCAGGAACCGAGGAACGCCGTTTCGACCGGGCCAGCCCCCGAGTCAGCGTGCCGCTGCCAGACGGAGGGCGTCTGTTCGCCGTGATGGCGGTCACTGCCAGCGGCCGCCCGTGCGTGGCGATCCGCCGGGACCGGCTCGCCAGCGCGTCGCTGGACGACCTGGTAGGCAACGGCACCCTTGACGGCGGGCTTGCGGAGTTCCTGCGCGCCCTGGTGCGGGCGCGGAAGAACATCCTGATCAGCGGCGGAGCGTCGATCGGCAAGACGACGCTGCTGCGGGCGCTGGCGTCCGCGATCGCACCGCAGGACCGGCTGGTCACCATCGAGGACTCCTTCGAACTGTGCCTGGACCGGGACAAGGCCGCCCACCCGGACGTCGTCGCGATGCAGGCCCGCGAGCCGAACGTCGAAGGCGAAGGGGAGATCACCCTGGCCGAGCTGGTCCGGTGGGCGCTACGGATGACCCCGGACCGGGTGATCGTCGGGGAGTGCCGGGGCAGCGAGGTGATCCCGATGCTCAACGCGATGAGCCAGGGCAACGACGGGTCGATGACGACCATTCATGCCTCCAGCTCGCGGGGAGCGTTCATGAAGATCGCGGCATACGCGGCGCAGACCGACGAGCACCTGTCGCTGGAGGACACCTGCCTGCTGATCGCCGGCGCCGTGCACTTCGTGATCCAGCTCGCCTGGTCAGCCGACGGCCGCCGGTGCATCACCAGCGTCCGGGAAGTCACCGACGCCGACGGGCGGCAGGTCATCAGCAACGAGGTGTACGCGCCGGGTCCGGACCGCCGAGCCGTCCCGTCCGTCCCGATGCGGGCAGCCACCCTGGAGGAACTGGCCGCAGCCGGCTACCAGCCGGGCGGGTTCCGGTGAGCGGCAGCGCGGCGCTGGGCGCCCTGCTCGGCGCGGTGACCGGGCTGGGAGTTCTCCTGGTCATCTGCGGGCTGCGGGGCACCGCCCCCCGGCAGGACAGTCGGCGATGGCGGTTGTTCCTGGCCGCCGTGCGCAGCCAGGCGACCGGGCCCCGGGTGGCGGGCACGCTGGCCGCCGCTGCCGTGGTCGCCGTGGTGACCCACTGGCCGGTCGGCACGCTGCTGGCCGCGCTGGCAGCCTGGTTCCTGCCCCCGATCCTGGGGCCGGACCGCGAGCACGTCCGGGCGGTGGAGAAGATCGAGGCGATCGCGTCCTGGACCGAGCAGCTCCGCGACACCCTGGCCGCCGCGGCCGGGCTGGAGCAGGCGATCCTCGCCACCGCACCGATCGCCCCCGCCCCCGTCCGCGATTACGTTGTCGGCCTGGCCGCCCGCGTCCGGCAGGGGCAGCGGCTGCCCGCCGGGCTGCGGGCCTTCGCCGCCGAGGCCGGCGACCCGGCCGCCGACCTCGTCGTGGCGGCGCTGCTGCTGGCAGCCGAGCAGCAGGCCCGTGACCTGGGGCAGCTGCTGGCCGGGCTGGCCGACTCCGCCCGTCAGCACGCGGCGATGCGGATGCGGATTGCCGCCAGCCGCGCCCGGATCCGCACCGGCTCGCGGATCATCATTGCCGCGACCATGGCGCTTACCGTCGGGCTGCTGGCCTGGAGCCGGGCGTTCCTGCAGCCCTACGACACGGCGACCGGGCAGCTGGTGCTCGCGGCCGTGGGCGGGTGCTTCGCTGCCGCGTTCTGGTGGCTAAACCGCATCGCCGCGATAGCGGACCCGCCGCGGATCCTGACGCGACTCGACTGGCTCCCCGACGGCCGCCAGGAGGAATTGTGATCGGCGCGCTGCTAGCCGGGGCATTGTTCGGGCTCGGCCTGCTCGCGATCGCCGTCGGGCTGGCCCCGCGCAAGCCCCCGCTCGCTGAGGCGCTGGCCGCGGTCACCCGCGAGCCGGCCCGGCCGCTGGTCAGCCCCGACGAGGGCGGCTGGGCCGCCCGGCTGGGGCGGCCTGCCGCCGCGCTGCTGTCCGGTGTCGGGCTGCCCACCGCGGCGGTCCGCCGCGATCTTGCGGTCCTCGGCCGGCCGGTGGAACGGCAGCTTGCCGAGCAGGCCACCGCGGCGCTGATCGGGTTGCTGCTCGTCCCGGCGATGGCGGGCCTGCTGGCCGCCGGGGGGCTGCGGCTGCCGTGGCAGCTCCCTGCAGTCGGCGCGATCGTCCTGGGCGCTGCCGGGTTCACCGTCCCCGTCGTAGCTGTCCGGCAGGAGGCGGCCAGCCGCCGCGCCGATGCCCGGCACGCGCTGTCGGCGTTCCTGGACCTGGTGGTGGTTTCCATCGCGGGAGGCGCCGGGGTGGAGGGGGCACTGACCTACGCCGGGGCGACCGGCCGTGGCTGGGCCTTCGGCCAGATCCGCGGTGCGCTGGAGGCCGCGCGGCTGACCCGCCGCCCGCCCTGGGAGACGCTGGGCCAGCTCGGTCAAGAACTCGGCATCCCCGAGCTCGGCGAGCTGGCGGCCTCGGTCACACTCGCCGGGACGGAGGGCGCCCGGGTCAAGTCAAGCCTGGCCGCCAAGGCCGCCGCGCTGCGCACCCGGCAGCTTGCCGCCGCCGAGACCGCCGCCCAAGCCGCCACAGAGCGGATGAGCCTTCCGCTCGTAGTCCTGTTCGCCGGGTTCATCCTACTGATCGGTTATCCGGCGATCGTCCATGTCCTACTTGGGTTGTGAAGGGAAATCAGACAGTGCACCCCGAAACCGAAATCCTCCGCTTCCTGCGGGAGGCCGGGACCGCGCTGCGTGCCCGGCTGGCATGGCTGCGGCGCCAGGGCGATGCCGGGTACACGACCGAGACGGTGGTCGTAATCGCGTTGCTTGTGGCGCTGGCAATCGCCGCGATCGCCATCATCGCGGCGAAGGTGTTGGCCAAGGCCAACAGCCTGAATCTTGGATAGCACCGATGCCCGCGCCCGTCCGCAGTCAGCAAGAGGAAAAGCGAGGGAAACCTGAGGGGATGCCGCCCGCCACCTCTGTCTTCCTGCCGCAACGACAGGAGCCGACGGCCCGTTCGGCTGCTAGTGCAAGCAACCTGGACGCGGCCGGGGCAGGCGGCGGCGGAACCCGGCCGGAGTCCGGTGATCCGCGCGCTCAGGCGCGGCGGATCCGTCTGGGCGCGGTGGCGGGTTCGCGGGCACGCCGCGGGAACAGACGGCTGGCATTCCGTCATCAAGGTGACCGGGGCGCGGGCACGGTAGAGGTGGTCATCGCCGTCCCGCTGCTGATGCTGATCATTCTCGTGATCGTGCAGTTCGCTGTCGTATGGTACGCCCACGCGGTAGCGCAGGCTACCGCTGAAGAGGCGCTGGCCGCGGCCCGCGTGCAGGGCGGCAGCGCCGCAGCCGGGGAGCAGCGCGCCGCCCAGGTGCTGGGGCAGATCGGCAGCGCCGTGCTCATCAGCCCCCAGGTCTCGGTTACCCGGAGCGCGGTCAGCGCGACCGTGCAGGTTCATGCGGCCGTGGAGCGAGTCGTGCCCCTGCCGGGCTTGTCGCTGCCTTTCACGGTGACCGTGACTGGGCCGGTCGAGCGTTTTGTCCCGGAAACCGGTGGGGGCTGACGGTATGCCGGCGCCGTTCGGTCGCCGCCGCGCCGTCCCCGGGCATCGCGACCGGGGCTCGGCGGCAGCCGAGATGGTTCTGCTCACCCCGCTGCTGATGCTCTTCCTGTTCCTGATCGTCGCTGCCGGGCGGCTCGTCCAGGCGCGGCTGGAGGTGGACAGCGCCGCTCAGCAGGCTGCCCGGGCCGCCTCCCTTGCCCGCGACCCGGCCTCGGCCGCAGCCGACGCTACCGCCACCGCCCAGGCAGCGCTCGCCAGCCAGCACATCACGTGCGATCCGCTCAGTGTCAGCCCTGATCTGGGTGATTTCGTGCCCGGTGGTCAGGTCACTGTCCAGGTCTCCTGCACGGTCTCGCTGGCTGGCCTGGCTCAGCTGCGTCTGGGCGGAGCCGAAACACTAACCTCGACGTCCGCCTCATCGATCGACTTGTATCGCGGGAGCGCGCCATGAGCAGGCGCAGACGGCGGGACCGCGCGATGGCGGCGGACAGCGGGCAGATCACCGCGTTCGTGGTCGTCATGGCCACGGCATTGGTATTGGTCGCTGGCCTTGTCCTCGACGGCGGCCTGACCCTTGGCGCCAGGGAACGCGCTCTGGGCCTGGCGCAGGAAGCCGCGCGGGCTGGCGCGCAGGGCATCAACCTGACCGTCTACCGCCAGTCCGGGGACCTCGTCCTCAGCCCGGCCCTGGCCGTGGCCGATGCTCAGCGGTACCTGGCCAGCACCGGCAGCCAGGGTACCGTCCAGGTCACCGGGAACCTGGTCACCGTAACCATCACCATCACCCAGCACATGCAGATCCTCGACGCAGCCGGGGGGCTAGCCGCGATCACCGTGCACGCCAGTGCCAGCGCCACCCCAGACCGCGGCATCCTCGGAGTTATCGGCTGATGGCCTCGCCACTTCGGCTTCAGCGCGGCCTTCCCGGTGCGGTCGGAAGGCTCATCGGGGTGGCTGCCTTGCTCGGCGGGTTGCCCTATGCGCTGGCCCGGTTCATCGGGTGGCCGCTGCCCCGTCATCTGACCCGGCATGGAGTGCAGCATTTCCTCGTCAGCCCGATGAGCGACGACGCCATCATCAAGGGCCTGGCGTGCGTGGCGTGGCTACTGTGGGGTGTCTTCGCCCTGTCGGTTCTCATCGAGGTCGCTGCGGCGATCCGGGGACAGCCCGCGCCGCGGCTCCCGGTTATTGGCCCGGTCCAGGCTATCGCCGCTGCGCTGGTCGGAGCCACGGTGTTCACCGCGCTCCCGGCATCCCAGCCCGGGTCGCACGCTTTCCCTTTGGGGCACGCCCTGGCCGCCCACGCCATTGCGGTGGCGCCGCCCCGGCCCGGCGAGCCTGGCCCCGGGCCGACCCAAGTGCCGCTTACGGCTCCAATGGTCACGCTGGACGCTCGCATCACAGGCGGCAGTGCCGTGCGCGATGCAGTCGCGCCAAGGCAGTCGGTCTACCGGGTTGTCGAGGGGGACGACCTGTGGGAGATCGCCGCCCGGTTCCTGGGAAACGGGGAAAGGTGGCCGGAGATCTATCACCTCAACGCCGGAAAGCCGCAGCCCGACGGGGAGGCACTAACTGACCCTGACCTAATACAGCCAGGCTGGGTGTTCCTGCTGCCGTCCGCGTCAACTCACCCCCACCGTGGTGCGGCACCGAGTGCTCACCAGCACCGCAGCCACCCACACGCCCCCCGCCGCCCTGGTGCGGCCCCGCGACCGATCAGCCCGTCCTCATCGGCCCGCTCGTCCCGGCCCGAGTCGACACCGGGTTCGTCGCGCAGCGCTCATCCGGGGACGCATCAGCGCCCGGGGTCGGCGGTGAGCCTGCCATCCGGCGCGATCATCGGACTGTCCCTGGCCACTGCCGCCGGGGCCGCTCTCCTGCTTGCCCGGGTGAACCGCCGCCGACGACGCGAGCCAGCCCCTGTCCCTGGAACCAGCCCCGCCGAACCCGAGCTCACCCCCGTGCTGCGCAGCATCCGCCGGGCACATCTTGCCGCCAGCCACAAGCAGACACGCGAGGACACCAACCCGGACGCCGGCCAACGGGAACCGGACATCGCGCCCGTGACTGACGAGATCCCGCCCCGGGATGGACCGTCCACCGAGACCATCAACGTCGCCGTCCGCGACAACGGCGAGGAGATCCCGCTTGATCTCTGCAGCGTCCCTGGAATCGGCCTGGCCGGGCCAGGTGCCGCTGACGCCATCCGCGCGATCGCCATCACCCTGCTCGCCCGCCGCGCCTCCGACCAGGCCGAAGTGATCCTGTGCGGCGAAGAGACCCGCCAGCTGCTTACCCCTGACGACGGACATCTACAGGAAGTGCCGGGCCTGGTCCCGTTCAGCTCGGCAGCCGACGCGCTGAGCCTACTGGAAGCCGAGATCATCCACCGCCGCCGCCTGCTCGACGCCTCAGAAGGTGAGGACCTGGCCAACTACCGCGACTCCGACCCCGACGAGTCCCTCCCGACCATCCTCGTGATCGCAACAGCCGCCTCATCGCATGCCGCTCGTCTGGCGGCCGTGCTGGCCCTCGGCCAACGGCTCGGCATCACCGGCATCATGGTCGGCCCCTGGCCAGCCGGGGCCACCTGCCAGCTCACCGGCAATGGAGAGGTTACCGGGGTCAGCGCAGCGCAGCTGCGCCACCTTGACGGCACGCAGATGTACCAGCTCACCACCAGCGAAGCCGCCGAGATCCTCACCGCGCTGGCCGGGGCATCTGATACCGGCACGGCCGACGAGGGAACGGGGCAGCCCCGTCTTCTGCCCGCCCCGCCCGTCGAGCCGCCCGGCACCGATGCAGCGGAACCTCCTGCGCACATCGCTATCCTCGGACCGTTCCAGCTTTCTGCCGACGGCGAGCCCGTCACCAAGGGCCTGCGCCGCAAGGCAACCGAACTGCTCACCTACCTCACGATCCACCGAGACGGCGCCGCGGCCAGCGCGGTCCTCGACGCCCTATGGCAAGACACCCACGCCGGGCGTGCCACGCCCATCCTGCACGCGGTCACTACCAACATTCGCAAGATTCTCCGCGATGCCACCGGCGCACCCGAAGCCGCGTTCATCATCCGCGCTGGTGACCAGTTGCGCATCGATCCGCACCTGGTCACCACCGACCTGTGGCAATTCCAGGACGCGCTGGCCAGCGCAGCGCACGCCGCAAACGACGACCAACGTTACGTCAGCCTGCAGGTGGCTGTCGGGCTCTGGCGCGGCGACGTTGGGTCGGGCATCGATTCGGTATGGATCGATGCGCACCGCGAAACTCTGCGGCGTGACGCGGTTGACACCCTTGCCCGGCTCGCCGAGCTATCACAAGCTGGCGACCCCGAACAAGCCCTCGGCTACCTCGAACGCGCCATTACCATCGACCGGTACCAGGAGCCCCTTTACCGCAGGATCATGCGCCTGCAGGGTAACCTCGGGCGTCCCGACGCTGCCCGCCGCACCTACCAGCTAGTCGAATCAAGGCTCACCGAGATCGAAGCGGAGCCTGATGAACTCAGCGCCAAGTTGTTGAACGACATTCTGCATGACCGCGATTACCAGTGATTCCTTGTAGGATCTGCAGATCAGTGAGCAATTCCCGGTGAATATAAACAACCGATGAGCAAAATCCGGTGATCATTAGCAATCGCCCAGCTTGCCGTTCCCGCATAGTCTACGAACTAACTAACTGCGACGTAGTGATTCCGCAATGCGGAGTTCCGTGGCATGAAGGATTTGATCGCAGGATAAGCGGCAGTGCCTATTGCGCCTCCCACAGCAGTACGCCAACCGTCAACGGACCAACCCGTCAGGGCTCCGATACCCCATCCAACTAGCCCGCCTGTGAGCGAGTCCGCAATTGCGCTCCTGCGGGTGGTCAAATTGAGGCGGGACGCGATCTGTGCCATGGCTTCCCGGAACTCGATGGATGCAACCGAATCATTTGGAAGTTGCGCAAGCACTGAGCGGACATCGGTGCGAAAGCTACCGAACGCATCCGATTCTCTGACTCCCACCATGTCCCGTGGCCGCAGTCCGGCTACCCCCGGAAGCTCCAGTTGACTCAGAGTAGTCAGGCGTACGTCGTCCGGTGAGCGCCTAACGTGAATGCGATCGATGGCACCCATTCTTATCATTTCTGAAACGAGACAATCTAGTGCCATCTCGTCGTACTTGTTCGCAATAAAACTACTGGTCTGTGTCCCGTACATCAGCAGAGCGCGCATCTGATCCATTGCCCGCCTGAGGGCCACAGAAGCAATCATCTTGGTATCTCTATCGTATGGACTCTTAACCATTCTCAATAGATATAGATCACGAGAAAGTGTCTTGATCGCCACGTCCGGGTCGCCGAAATAAAGTGAATCATGAGGCGCTGCCGGCAAGACGAATACAACCCCCGACCGTATGAGCGGAGCGAGGTTTGCCATTAGTTCTAGGGCGTCCGCGAAATCATCTGGCCGTTGGGCCAATGGCAGCCGAGCCTTCTGCGGAGTTCCCTCGCCCCCGAAAGCCATCTGAGGGCTCCAGTTAGTATCCTGGAATCTCCTCGCCGAAAGATCTTGGACGTCTTTTGGCTGGAACGGGTCATTTATAATCACCGAATGGGCATAGAGCAGGAGCGCCTTGACTTCTTTCGTGTCAGCATTAGGAACTGCCGTACCTAGCAAATCACTGGCAGTGGAGACGTGGCTGACGCTAGATCCCTGACCACGACCGTAGTCCGTCATCGTCGCTGGACGGCCTCGAGAGAAAAAGGGCCGAAGCTCACCGTCACTCAGGGCAGGCGGAGGATGAAATGCGTTAAGCCACGTCTCGGCATGTATATCCAAAAATTCGTCGGCCCGCAGGAAGCGATCTAGCCCGTCGTAGTCACGAGTCCGGCTTCCGCCATAGCCGAGGAGTACTTGCGCCCTGCGAGAAAGTTCATTGATCCCTAGTCCGTAAAAATTCTCAACAAGATCAAGCAAAGTGCCGCCCGAAGCGTACCCCTGCGACGGCGCGCCAGCCCTTTCCTTCCTGGAATCGATTGCGGGTTGTACTGCAACCCCTTCGTCAAGTTCAAAGCCGTGCATCCGCACTATTGCCATTACGTCAGCTATGCGATCATAAGGTGAATCGACCCACAGGCCGACCTGGTCATATTGGATCGCCGAAAGCCCGTTTAGCTGCAAATCATGATTTGCGAAGGAGATGTGCTGAGCAAGACCCGCGCTATCACGAGTGTGGCCGTACATACGAATCCACTCGGGATTCCATTGGACCGCCCCAGGGCGTACCCACCTTAGCCTCAGCCGCTCCACTAAGCCCCCAAGCAAAGACTTGTTGCCTCCAGCCCCGATGCTAGAGGCCGCTGCGGACCCCAGAGAGCAGCCTACACGACTGACGTATGGGGAGTGGATACCGAGAAACTTCTGTTTGCTCCGGTCGCATCACAATTTCGTTTCTCAGGAGCCCCTGCGGGCTGCAGGCGGCCAAATTTGTGCGCAGATTCGCTCGCCGGGGCACAAACTCCTTAGTCAGCGTCCTGCGAGTCACCTCGGAGCCAGTATGTGAGCCAAGCCAGGCCTCGGTCTGTGATGACCCCGCGCTCAAACAGATCAACCTGTTCGGTCAAGTGGGCGTTGTCCAATCATGACTGAGCTACGGAGCCAGATCGGGTACGCGCAGGGCCCGGACCTCAACAGCAGGATCCGACTTGTGCTGTCCCCACAGCTGCCAGACTGCTTTGACCGCAGCGGGCATCAACGTCGTTGGCATTAGCTGTCAGCGGGAATGGTAGTTTCCCAGCGTCCGCGGTTGAGGTGAATGCTGCCATCCGGAGTGATAGTGGCGTTGGCTCCGTAGGCGGGGAGTGAGCCGTCGTGCAGCCAGGTATGGCGGGTGCCGTCGAGGATGTCCCAGAGCCGGCGCGGGCCTGACTGATGGACGATGGGCGGGTTGTCGCCGTTGGCGGTGGCGCGTGCCCAGGATCCGTCGGGGTGCAGTATCCAGGCGGTGCGCTGCCCGTGGCTGTCTTCCTCGTAGTGGTGCTGGATGCCGGGCATAGTGACGCCGAGCGTGGAGTACAGCTCCCATGCGTCGGTGACCTTGACTACCGGGTAGCGGCCGGTGGTGACCTGGTCGCCTTCGGCGTCGCGGATGGCGGCGAATCGTTCGAGGACGGCGGGCGGGTAGTCGGGGGTGCTGCGGGTGTGCATGAATCCGGCCCGGTCCCACTCGGTGCGCCCGGCTGCGCCGCCGTCGGGTGTCTTGTCGGCGGTGAGGATCAGGCTGGTACCGGTGATGGTGGTGACGAGCCGTCCGCCCGGCCGCAGCGCGGCGAGCCAGCTGGCCGGAACCGGCCGGACAGCCACGGTGGAGACGATCCGGTCATAGCTGCCCGGAAGCGGGCCGGTCGCGTCGCAGGCGGTCACGTCGGGGTGCAGGCCGATGCCGTCGAGCCGCTCGGTCGCGGTCTTGGTCAGGTACTCGTCTACGTCGACGCTGGCCACGCGGGAATCGCAGAGTCGTTGGCACAAAAGGGCGCAGCCGTAGCCCGACCCGGTGCCTACGTCCAGCACGTCCATGTCGTCGCTGATGTAGCCATGCCGGAACATCTGCACGACTAGGCCGGGCAGCGTTGCCGATGAGGTCGGCAGCCCCGTCGGCTGGTCGGCGGATGCGGCGTGGTCGGCGTGCAGTGGGCCTACCCGCGTGACCAGCGACCGGTTGGCATAGGCGGCCTCCAGCCAGGCAGCGGGATCGGACGGTCCATCGCGGAGGTCCCACGTGTCGGCGTAGAAGCCCGCACCGGGCGCCGACCAGGCCCACCAGCGGGGCACGAACACGTGCCGGGGTATGGCGGCAACTGCTGGCCGCCATCGGGATACCGGATGCGTGACCTGGCTGGCGAGTCGGCCGGCGTGCGGTTTCCAGTTCACTCGGGCGGTCTCCTAGATGGGTCGCAGTCGTCGCTGTCGGCGGGCTGGCAGGTCACGCATGCGTCCCGGGGCGGGACCACGGCCAGGATTGTTCGCCACTGTTCGGAGTTCAGGATCTCACCCAGCGGCGTTTCCTTCACGTTGCCCGCGACCAGGAACCGGCCTAGCACGCACGGGGTGAGCTGGCCGTCCATGCCGATCGCCGCCCGGCCATGGCCGCACCGCCCGCACAGTTCTGACACGGCGGGGTCCGCGCCGTGTGCCGCGCGGCCGACTCCGCGGGAACGGTCGGCATGCATGTTCGTCACGCCCAGCGCCCGCAGTTGGGCCATGGCCGCCTCGATGCCCTGACCTTGGACGACCTCGACGATGCCGGCCCGCAGCCGGATGCCGCGCCGCACCGCCTCGCGGATGTTGGCCGTGGTCCGCGCGTGGCTGGCCCGGCTGCCCGTTACCTCGGCGTGCTTGACGGGATCAGCCGAATACCAGGAGAACCCGATCGACACGCCGGGCTGGCTGAACAGCTCCCACAACTCCGCGGTGACATGCACGAGGTTGGTGTAGACGTCCACGTTCAGGCCCGCGCCCAGTGCGTACCGCATGAGGCGAGGCAGCTCGGGATCCAAGGCGGGTTCCCCGCCGATAAATTGCACGGTTTCGATTCCGAGCGCCGCCGCCTGGTCGATAAGATTCGACCAGTCGCCGGTTGTCATTGTCCCACGCCCGCCGTGAGGCCCGCTTTCCGAATAGCAGTGGGCACATTTGAGCTGACAGAACTGGGTGATCTCCATTTCCAGGAATGAAGGAATTCTGTCAGATGATTCCCCAATGGCCGCGGACTCGGGCAGTTCTCCTGTGATTAACATTTCTAGAAACTTCCATTTCCTTGAGCTTTACAGCCGTAATTTAACGGCGCTGCACGACCCTGTTTGAGGCTTCGCTGCTGCCGCTAGGGTCCCGCGCAGACGGACCTGCCTGCGATCCCGGCGACCGTGCAGCCTCTCGTGGGGTTGTCTTGCTGCGGTTGTCGGACGGAGCTCGGATGCTGAATAGACATGACTGTACGACGGAACCGCAGGTGCGGGATGTTTCCTTGTTTCCCAACAGAGATGGGGAGACAGGAAACTCTTTCACGCCACTCCCTCGCGTAGTTCACTTCCACTGATTATGACGGCACGCACATCGAAAGGGACGGGATGGTTCCCCGGGACCAAGACGGTGCCGCCGTGCACCCCGTGGACGATTATCTCTTCGACGGCTGGCGTGATGCTGGTGTCGATCCCACCAAGCCGAATATTGCGCGGGTGTATGACTACTGGCTCGGCGGATGCCATAACCTCGTCGTTGACCGGGAGCTGGGCAATGCGATGGCCACTTTGGATCCATGGATACCGGCGGCTTGCAAGGCGAACCGGGCGTTCCTGGGCCGGGCGGTCGGGTTCCTGGCCAGCCAGGGCATCAGGCAGTTCCTCGACATCGGCTCAGGTATCCCGACAGCGGGCAACGTGCATGAGGTCGTGCAGGCGACGGCGCCCGATGCCCGGGTTGTTTACGTTGACCGGGATCCGGTGGCGGTAGCCATGGGTCGCAAGCTGCTCGTCGGCAATGACCGCGCGGCAGTAGTTCAGGCCGACATCCGTGACCCGCAGGCGATACTGGACCATGCCGCAGTCGCCGAACTGATCGATTTCGACGAACCCGTTGCGATCATGCTGGTGGCCATCCTGCATTTCGTGCTCGACGCCGACGAGCCGTACCAGATCGTGAGGCTTCTCCGTGACGCCGCGGCCCCCGGCAGCTATCTCGTCTTGTCGCATGTCACCAGCCAGAACAATGAGGCGATGGCGGCCGCCGCCGAGCGTATCTACAACAGCCGCGCAGCAGACGGCCAGGCCCGGTCCCGGGAACAGATCGCTGGGTTCTTCGGCGACGGCGACTGGGAACTGGCCGCGCCCGGCCTCGTCTATGCACCGCAGTGGCGGCCCAGAGTGCCAGGCGACGTTCAGCAGCATTCAGAACGGTCCTGGTTCCTCGTCGGCGTGGCCCGCAAGCAGGATGAGCAAGGGAGGTCAGGCCACTAGCAGGATTCACGCCAGTTAAGCGGTCGCTGCTGCTGTCCGCGGCAGCCGTCGCCGCTTCGTTCCGGATAGCGCTGACCGCGCTCGTCGGCAGGGCGGGAGTGACCGACGGGCACACTTGGCTAGGCTGCTCCTGTAGTCAAACCTTCCCAGGAGCGCCGGGCATTGACCTTGCTGGACGAAACCCGCGTAGAGCGGGTCCTTGTAGTCATCGCACATCCGGATGACGCGGAGTTCTGGGCGGCTGGAACGATCGCCCAGTGGACGGACGCAGGTGTCGATCTCACGTACTGCGTGCTGACGGACGGGCAAAACGGCAGCGCTTCCCCCGATATCTCGAGAGACCAGATTCCGGCTCTCCGCCGCGAGGAACAGCGAAAGGCGGCGGAGCTGCTCAACGTGGGCCAAGTCTTCTTCATGGGCCTTGACGAGGGCGTGATCGACCCCGCGGACCGTACCTTGCACGAGCGATTGGTGCGGATGGTCCGCCAGGTCCGGCCGCAGCGCGTGGTCACGTGGAGCCCTGAACGGAACTGGGCTCGCTTCCGCAGCTGCCACCCGGATCACCTGGCGGCGGGAGAAGCCACGCTGCGGGCCATCTACCCTGACGCGGGGAACCGGCTGGCGTTGCGGTCTTTGTACGAGAACGAGGGCCTAGACGGGTGGACGGTGCACGAAGCCTGGCTGCTCAATAGCCCCGGTGCGAATAGGTACGTGGACATCACGGGTACCTTCGGCAGGAAGACGGCCGCAGTCGCCGCGCATCGCAGCCAGGTCGCTGACGGGCGAGATCTTGCCGGGGACCTGCGGGCGCGGGCGTCCGCCGTCGCCGCGGAAGGCGCCTTGCAGGAGGGGCAGCTTGCGGAGGCATTCCAAGTTGTCATCACTGGCTGATCCGCGCCCGAGGCGGGTGGCCCCGTGCCGCGAGGAACTCGCGGGCCTGCGCGGTGAAATCCGCGGCCTCACGCGAACGTGCTGGCTCGATGCTGGCGAAGAGCCCGGCGATATCACCCTGCACGTGCCGGGACCGCAGCTGCCAGGCGTCGGCGACGATCATCTCCCCGATTGCCGCGGCGTGGCCAATGTCGCCGGCCTGCACGCAGGCGGTTGCCAGGATCGCGTGGCGTTGTGCTCGGGTCCGGCTATGGCCTGACCGGCATAGTTCCACCGACTGCAGGGCAGATTGCCTGGCGCGGTCAGGCGGGGCGAGGCCTACTGCCGCGAGATCGCGGCTGGCCCTCGCGGCATGCCCCAGCAGGCCGCCGTCATCGAAGTCCAGCCAGTCAGGATCACCATCATCCGCGGTCGCGTGGGACAGCGCTTGCTCGGCATCATCGAGCGCCTGCTCGCAGCGGGCAACATCCCGGGCCGCCGCATGCGCCATAGCCTCCATGGCCGCCAGCATCGCGACCGCCCGCGGGGTTGCCTCCAGGCTGACGCCCGCGCGGGCCGCGCGGGCCAGGTCCACGCTGAGGCTTACCTGCCCGACGTGCAGGGCCTGATGGCTCAGCGCACAGATGATGCGGGCACCGAGCAGGCGGGACCCGGAAGCATGTGCCATCCGCAGAGCATGAATCAGGTACAGCCGCGCGAGATGATGGTCACCTGCATCGTAGGCAAACCAGCCCGCGTCCAGCTCTGACGTAGCGATGGCCGCCGTGAGCATCGCACCTGTGCCTTCGTCGCAGCAGCCGGACAGCAAAGCCGCGGCCTCATCGCGCAGGTACGCAGCGGCCAGCGGGAAGGCGGCACCGCCGCCATGGGCGTTGTCAACATCCTTCAGCCGCACGCGCACCGCTTGCATGCGCCGTACATCCTGAGGAAACACCTCCGCATTTCCTGTGGCCTGTGCCGCGGTGCGATCAGGCGGCGCGGTCAGCCAGCTCAGAACGGCGCTGGCCGCGGAGGGCGCGCCGTCGGCCGGGGTGCCGCGGTCGTCCACGTCGTAGCTCCACAGCCGGGCCGCGTCACGCTGCGCCTCGGCTATGGTCCGCGCCCAAGGCGCCGGCAATGCCGACTCGCGAGATACGTTCGGCGTATCGCCTGCCCGCGCGGCAGCATCCCGATGGCGTCGACTCTCGCGCGGCACGGAGCCACGCCAAGCGGGCTCAAGAGCGGATCCTGGGATGACAGCTTTATCTTGTCTGGTGTTCAGGGCGTACGCGGCGAATTTGTCCCCGGTGCCCAATGCCCGGTCCAGGCGCGCTGCGACGCTGGGTGTCAGGGGCTTGCGGCCATGAGCCACGTTGGACAGGTAGCCCGCGCTGCACCCCGCCTGACGGGCGGCGGCGCGCAAAGACATCCCGCGACCCGCGAGGAACTGGCTGAGCTCATCGCCGAAATCCGTCATCGGTCCTGCCGCTTGCAGTGTCCGAGGGCACGTTTCCTCGTTTCCCTGCCGCGACGGGGATACAGGAAACTCTTTCACGGTACCGGCGGACGCGCTTGACTGCCAGTGATCGTGATAGCTCACGTTGAGAAAGGACGGTATGGCCGCCCGCGATCAGGGCAGCAGCGCCGCACAAGTGGTAACACAGCGTCGGCAGGTGCCCGTGCATCCGCAGCCGCTCGACTTGCGGTGCGGAGTCGCGGATCCGTGCGCGAGGGCGGTAGGCCGCTCTCATTGGCGGTAAGTCGTCCGGCCCGGCGGCTTGGATGGCGGCGGTGAACATCCGCCAAGAGTCGCTGCTGAAAGACAGCACGCGGATGGAAGGAGCCTTGCTGTCGCGCACCTGGACGGTGCTGGCGCTGGCCTGCCGGGCCTCCACGCAGTTGCCTCCGTTGGGGTCGGAATGGCTGCTCTTGGCCCAATCTGGGGTGAGAGGCATCGGGCGTCTCCTTTTTACAGGAGCCTCATCGCCTCGACGATGAGGGACCTGGATTCGGCCGGATTCAGTGAGGCGGCGCGAAGGTGGTCAAAGATCAGGGTGTACTGGCTGATAACAGACGGGTCGTCTTCGATCAGCGTACCGGTCGGGCGGTCGGTACTGGCAGTCACCGGAAATGCGGGGTCGCTGGGGTCGAACAGGCTAAACGAACCGTAGGCAGCCATATGGGCGCCTGCGGTGAAGGGAAGGACTTGCAGCGTGACCCCGGTCCCCGCGGAGACCTCTTGGAGCCGCCCTAGCTGGCGACGCATGACATCCCGGCCCCCGACAACCCGGCGGATTACTGCCTCGTCAATTACTGCCCAGATCTCGGGTGGCGACGGGCTGGTTCGGTCCAGGATCTGCTGGCGCCGCATCCGGATGGTGACCTGCCGCTCGACCTGCTCGGGGGTGCTGGTGACACTGCGAGCGCCGAGTACCGCGCGGGCGTAGTCCTCGGTTTGCCAGAGGCCAGGGACGAACTGAGCTTCATATGTGCGGATCGCGCGGGCGGTCGATTCCAGCTCCAGGTGGACCGAGAATCCAGCGGGCAGCGACTGTGCCATGCCCCTCCACCAGCCGGGCCGCTTGGCCTGCCGGGCCAGCCCAACCAGCGCCTCGGTGTCGGCCTCGGCGAGGCGATACATCCGGGCCAGTTCCCGGATGTCGCCGGGAGACACCGTGACCCGAGCAGTCTCTATCCGGTACAGCTTCATGCTCGACCACTCCAGCGCGCCGTTGACCTCCTCCCGGCTGAGTCCGGCCGCCTCCCGGCGGCGTTCGAGCGCGTTGGCCAATGCTCGCTGCGGCACTGTAGGAATCCTCTGCCTGGCCATCAGTCACCACCCATCGTTCCGCATCATCACTTTCTGAAATTTTGCGTGTTATATTGCACCTTGTTGGAATGCACATCTATCGTAGCGGACAGCGCGCAGCCGTGCCCCGGCACCGGAGGTGAAGCCTGGTGAAGCACAGCAATCCGCCTCAGAGCCCCAGACATCCTGGCGGCGAACGCTCCGTCGGCTTCATGGCCAGCGGCCGATACAACAGTGCAGGCGTGCCCGCACGGACTGCGCGGGTCAGACAAGGCCTCCGACCGAACGGCGGAGGAGGGTGGCCAGCATGACTGCGGGCACCGCGATCCAGGCCAGTCTGACCGTGCCCGGACTGCCCGATCAGGTGCATGCCGCCCGGATGTTCGTTGACAAGACGCTCGGCGAGAGTCATCCCTGCACACCAATCGCTGTCCTCCTGGTCAGCGAGCTGGTCACCAATAGCGTGTTGCATAGCGAGTCAGGCCATCCCGGCGGGATGGTCACCATCACCGTGACCGCTGTCGCAGAGGTCGCCCGGGTGGAAGTGCGCGACGCGGGCGGCGCGACAGTCCCCCTGCCAGCGGACGCTGATAGCGAACTGGCGGAGCATGGCCGTGGCCTGCGACTGGTCAGCGACCTGGCAGACAGGTGGAATTATCGTCGCGAGGAAGACGGTCTGGTTACCTGGTTCGAGGTCACCGGAGAATCCCCGGCTTGATGGCACTGCAACACCACGGCAGCTAATAGCTGTGCCGTATGCCCTCAAAGCTCTAGCTCGAATCAGTACGGCACTTATGCGGACAGTCTGAAGCCGGTCGTCGTCGTGGTGCCCACACGGAAGAGGATCATAGGATCTTCGCCGCGTGAATTTCGCTAACCGGCTGTAAATCTCACGTCCGGCGGCAGGAAGATCGGTTTCCATACTCCGCGGGGATGGGACATGCTGCAGGAATACGCTGCATGACTCCCTTTGAGAATACCAACGCACGTCAGGATGCCTGATGCCCTGGAACCTTCCTTTATGAGCACATGCGGTTTACAGGTGCACGGAAGACTTGACCTGTTTCCCTGCAATATCCGGGATACAGGAAACTCTTCTGGAATACAGCTCTTCCGTAGTTGGATGTTCGCGTGATGCACGCCGACCGAGATAAAGCAGCAGATGATGGCCGCAGGGCGGTCGCTATCCGACGATCTTCCGGAGATTTCGCCGGTGCCCGGCGCCGCCAACTGCGGCGTCCGGGGTTGCCGAGATTAGCTGCAGCGCCTGAGCCTGCGGTAATAACGCGTCGAGAAATTACGCAGACTGGCGGACGTAAAGGATGATGACGTTCATTGGCCTCGTTGGCGGGGCGTTCGAGGTTTCCTATCTCTGGATAGGCCCCCGGAAGGGATCGGATGCGCCAGGAGTGGCCGCTCGGCACGATTCTGGTGCTCGGCCCGCTGCCCGGCGCGGTGCCGTGTGCCCGGCTGCACGCCCGGCTGGTGACGGCCGAGTGGGGTTTGGACCGGCTCAGCGCGACTGCCGAGCTGCTGGTATCAGAGCTGGTCAGCAATGCTGTCCGGGTATCAGCGCAGATGGCTGCCCGGCCGCCGGTCAGGTTGCGGCTGCACAGCGACGGCGCGCGGCTCCTTGTCCTGGTGTCGGATGCGAGCCTGCTGCCGCCGATCCGGAAGGACGCGGCCCCCGAGGAAGAAACCGGGCGCGGCCTGATGCTGGTGGAGGAACTGTCGGACCGGTGGGGATGGACGCCGCACCGGGACGGGAAGACCTGCTGGTTCCTGCTGAGCTGACTGGCCTTCTGAGGCCAGCGAAGATCCCGGCCGGGTCCACCCAGCCGGATGAGGGAGACAGGCCAGCCCGGTCCGGCGACCTCCCCCCGCCGTCACCGGCTCCGTGGCGTGCGCGCCTGGCGGGCTGCGGGATGGCAACAGGCGCCGGCACGAGCTGTTCCCCGCGGTTCGTGCCGGCGCTTCCCGGGCATCCGTCTGCTGCCTGGATTGGCACGAGCCCGGCTACCTGGCCGAACAGGCCCTGGATGGTACTGCCATGACTGACTGGCATGCTGCCCGGTGGTCAGCCCAGGCCAGCATTCTGCCTGCCGCCTATCATCCGTCTGGCGCTGCGACGGGCGGGCTGGGCGGTACCGGGCTGGTCGCCGATGACTTGTACCTGCTGGCCCACGACGACCGGACCGGCCGGGCATCCCTCGGGCCGCGCGCGCTGGGCATCGGGCTAGCCGGCGCGCTGCTGGCCGATCTGATGCTGGGAGGCAGCATCAGCATCGGGCGCGACGGCTCGGTGACGGCTCATCGCAGCTGGCCCGGGGATGACCTCGGCAGGCGGGTGCGGGATCAGATCGCCGCCGAACCTGACCCTCGTCCACTGCGGGACTGGCTGCTGTTCGTCGCGCGTGGCGCGGCCGTAGAAGTGGCCAGCCGACTGGAACGGGCAGGCTACCTAGAACATGTCCGCAGCTGGGTACCCGGGCGCCCGGCTCGCTGGGTACCCATTGACGCCAACCTGGCGTTTTCCCCCAACCTTCGGGTGAGTTCGGCGCTGGACCCCAGCCGTCCCTTTGACCCGCGCGCGGCGGCCCTGACCGGGCTGGCTGCGGCCTGCGGGCTGGGCTTCCGCATTGCCCAGTCTCAAAAGCCCGCAGGCCGCAGCGTCGATGAGAGCGTCGGCCAGCTCCTTCCGCAACTGCGCCACCTGATCGCCCAGACGCAGGCGGCTGTTGACAGCGCCGTGCTGTCGCACCGCACCTGAATGCCCAGCACTTAGCCCAGCTCTTTAGGAGGTAGGCAGATGCCTAGTATGCATGCCCCGGCCAGACCCAGCGCGGTGTCGCGGGCGCTGGCCCGGGACCGGGTCGGTATCCCGTCGGTGCTGGCGTTTATCCTGGCGTCGATCGCCCCGATGACGGTATGCGCCGGGGTGATCACGACCGCCTATGCGGTCACCGGGCTGACCGGCATCCCGTTCGCGTTCGTGGCGGTCGCCGCCGTGCTGGCGTTGTTCTGCCCCGGGTATCTGGCGATGGCGCGGAGGATCCGCAACGCGGGCGCGTTCTACGCCTTCGTCACCGCCGGGCTGGGCCGGGTGCCGGGAGTGGCCGCCGCACTGATGGCCCTGGTCGGTTATGAGAGCTTCCAGGTAGCCTCCTACGGCGCGCTGGGGGTCACCGCGCAAGGGGAGGCGGCCACCTACCTGCACGTGACCTGGCCGTGGTGGACGTGGGCGCTGATCATCTGGGTCATCGTGGCCGTGCTGGGGCTGGCCCGGGTGGAGGTCGCGGGCCGCGTGCTGGCGGTGCTGACCGCAGCCGAGATCCTCGTCGTGGTCATCGAGACGGTATCCGGGCTGGCCCGCCCGGCAGGCGGGCACCTGGACGCCGGTGCGCTGTCCCCGGCCACCTGGACATCGGCCGGGGCTGCCGGGGTGCTCGCGGTGATCGCGCTGACCGGGTTCGTGGGCTTTGAGCAGTCACCGGTCCTGGGCGAGGAGGCTAAAAACCCGAAGCGCACTATCCCGGCGGCCACCGCCGCCGCGCTGGCCGCGATCGCGGTGCTGTATGCCATCGCGGCGTGGGCCATGGTCGTGCACGCCGGCCGGTCCCACGTTGCGGCCGCCGCGGCGGCGCAGGGGCCGGGGCTGCTGTACAGCCTCAGCTCCAGCAACGCGCTGGCGAACACGGCCCAGCTGATGTTCATGACCTCGCTGTTCGCGGCGGCGCTCAGCTACCACAACGTGACCTGGCGGTACCTGTTCTCCCTCAGCCGGGAAGGCGTCCTGCCGTCTGCGTTCAGCCGCACTAGCCGCAACAGCATCCCCCGCGCCGCCTCGGTGACCCAAAGCGCCAGTGGCCTGGTGGTCATCGCGCTGTTCGCGGTTATGGGCTGGCCGCCGATGAGCGGCCTGTTCTTCGGCGGCGGCGCTACCGGCGGGCTGGGTGTGATGATCTTGCTGGCCATCACCTCCGTGGCCGTGATCCGGTATTTCGGCCGCTACCCCGGCACCGAGGGCGCGTGGGTGCGGGTGGCCGCCCCCGCCGTGTCCTTCGTGTTGCTCACCGGCGCTGTCGTGCTCGCCGTCTGGCACTACGGCACCCTGCTCGGCACCGCCCCGGGCAACCCCGCCGCCTGGCTGCTGCCCTCCGCCTACGGTGTGGCCGCCATCGCCGGGCTGACCTGGGGAATCGTCCTCAAGCAGCGCCGCCCCGGCGTGTACGCCACGATCGGGCTCGGCCCGCACGCAGCAACGCAGGCCACCACCCAGGGAGCATGGTCATGACCCCGCCTGCCAATCCGCCCAAGTCCGAACATCACGTGGAGGGTGCCGAGGAGGGCGACATCCACGTCCTCAGCGAGGTTGTCGCCGACGCGTTCTTCGACCTGGCTGTCTCGCAGTGGCTCGTCCCCGACCCCGGCGACCGGCGGCGCATCTTCCCGCCCTACTTCCGGATGTACGTCGAGCACGCCTTCGCCGACGGCCTGGTGTTCACCACAGCTGCACGGGACGCCGCAGCGCTGTGGCTGCCCGTCGGGCCGGACGGGCCGGGCGCGCCGCCAGATGGCTACCACCAGCAGCTGGCCGCTATCACCGGCGCGCACCTGGACCGGTTCACCGCCCTGGACGAAGGATTCGACGCCCACCACCCGGCCGGGGTCCGGCACCAGCACCTGGCGATCCTCGCGGTCCGCCCGGACCGGCAGCGGCTCGGCATAGGAACCGCCCTGCTGCGCGCCCGGCACACCATCTTCGACCGGGACCGGATACCCGCCTACCTGGAAGCCTCCGACCCCGCCAAGCGCGACATCTACCTCAAGCACGGCTACGTCCTGCGGCCTGACGCGCCGATCCGCCTTCCGGACGGCGGACCGGAGGTATTCCCGATGTGGCGCGAGCCCCGAAGGACCGGCCATGCCCGGTAACCGGCGCAGCCCAGATCTCCGCGCCGGGCCAGCGTCCGGGCCGCAGTTCTGCGACAGGACCGCCGACCCGGCCAGCGTCTGCGGCCGGGCGGCTGAGGCGGCCGCGAGGGCCGTGTCCTGCCCGCGAACCGCAACAGGAACGGCCCATGGCTGAGCGGCCGGTGACCATGCGGCCCGACAGGGTGCCCCATCACGGGCCGGTCAGTGGCGGCTGTCCGGTGGAGTGCCTTCTGTCGGTCCTGTCAGTGGCGAGTTTCAACCCGCTGACGCGCGCCTGCGATGCGCCGTTTGACCCGCCGCGCACCGTCGATGACGTGCTGGACCTCTACACCAGGCACGAGCTCCGCAAGATCCGGGGCCTGGGGCCGCGCCGCATCTCCGAGATCGAGGCGGCACTGGTACTCGCCGGGCTTGACCTGACCGGGCACCGGCAAAGTCCCGTAGGCGACCAAGGAGCCCCGCGGTGACCAGGTCGCTCACCGGGGCGCCGGGAGCCGGGCAATGACCGCCGGAACCTCGTTCTTGTGGGCGGCGGTCGGCCTGGAAGCCCTCGTATCCGTGGACATGGCGGTGCGGCTGGTCGCCGGGGAACGCGAGCACCAGCGGCTGTACGGCCGATCACCTGGGCTGCGTCTCCACCGCCCAGTGTTCCGCCGGGTCCCGGGCCTGCCACACGACGGAGTAGTGACCGCCGAGGAAGAAGCGGTCATCCGCGACATCGAACAGCAGCTCAAGAAAGACCGCCGACGGCCCCCGCCCCGGTCGGTTTAGGACAAGAACAGGGAACTGCGCTCCTGTTCATAAAGGAAACGCAGGAATAAAGATGCCTGATCTATCCGGATCTCCGGCGGTGACTGACCGGGTCCGATCATCAGTGCCTAATGCTGCCAGAATCTACAATTACCTGCTCGGCGGCAAAGACAACTACCAGGCTGACAGGCACGCAGCGGAGCAAATCCAGAAACTGCTCCCTGCCGCGGAAGCCGCGAGGGCGAATCGCCGCTTCCTGGAACGCGTGGTCTGCTACCTGGTGGGACACGCGGGTATCCGGCAGGTAATCGACATCGGCGCGGGACTGCCTGCGCAAGGCAATGTGCACGAGGTGGCACAGCGGATAGCGCCCGAGACCCGCGTGGTGTACGTCGATAACGACCCCGTAGTCGTCGGCCACGGCCGGGCGCTGCTGGCCACGAATGACAATGTCGCGATGGTGGAGTCGGACCTGCGCACCCCGCGGGAGATGATGACTCACCCTGACCTGGTGAAACGGATCGATTTCGGCTGCCCGGTCGCCGTCCTCATGCTGGCCAGCCTGCACTTTGTCACAGACGCTGACAACCCTCAGGCGATTGTGCGGCTATGGCACGCCACTATACGGCGGGGCAGCTATCTCGCTATCTCCCATATCACAGCCGACGAAGTCGAGCCCGCCACGGCTAAGGCTGCGCAGGATGTCTACGCCGCCGCTTCGGCCCCCGCCGTGCCTCGCACCCTCGCGGAGATCGAGTCGTTCTTCGACGACTTCGAACTGGTGCCACCCGGCGTGGTGAACATCAATACCTGGCCTGTTCCCGTACCAGAGTATTCACCTAAAGATCACGTGCTCTTGTACGGGGGACTGGGGCGGCGATGATGGAACCGCGATACAGGTACCGGCCGCATGAATGGTGTGCGTGCTTGTCCTTTCGTCGCCGTCCGGCCGCAATTTCCGGGCGTTCAGGGCCTTGTATTACCTCAGACCTGCCCGTTTGTGCCGCTGAAACGTCCGCGGCACTGATCGCCGCAGGACGGCCGCGATGACTGTCTCGACTGCAGCCAGGAGCCTGCGCGGGTATCAGGCGGATGCGGTTGCCGCGATCTCGGCTGGTCTGGGCGCCGGGGGCTGCGGGCAGCTGCGGGCGGCGTGCGGGACCGGCAAGACGTTTATCGCTTCGGTGGTGGCGGCTGAGCTGGCCGGCGGCGGGGTGACGGTGGTGCTGGTGCCGTCGATCGCGCTGGCTGCGCAGACGATCACGGACTGGTATGCCGGCGGCCCGGGGGATCGGGTACTGGCGGTGTGCTCGGATTACACGGTCGGGGGCGGCGGGGTGCGGGCGTCGGACCTGCCGGTGCCGGTGACCACCGATGCCGAGGTGATCGCCAAATGGCTGGTCGGTGCCCCCGCGGGGGCGCTGGTGGTGGGCACCTATGATTCGGCGCACCGGCTGGCTGAGGGGCTGCGGCGCGCCGGGATCGTCGCGGAGCTGACGGTCTGCGATGAGGCGCACCGGCTTGCCGGGCCGCCGGGCAAGGTCACCGCGGCCGTCCTGGAGCCTGGTGTGCTGCCGGACCGGCGCCGCCTGTTCATGACGGCCACGCCGAGGATCTGCACCGGGACATCAGCGGACGGGACGCTGCGGGCCATCTCGATGGACGACGAGCAGGTATTCGGTCCGGTTGCCTACCGGTATCCGTTCCGGCGCGCCATCAGCGACGGCTGGCTGAAGGACTACCGGATCGTGATCGCCACTGTCACCAGCCGACAAGTCGCCGGGCTGCTGGATGGCAACAGCGAGCTGACCGGTGAGGGTGATGTCCCGGTCCGGATGGCCGCCGCCCAGGCCGCGCTCGCGATGGCTGCCGCGCAGTTCGGGCTGCGCCGCTGCGTGGCGTTCTTGCCCCGCGTCGCGCAGGCCCGCCGGTTCGCCGGCAGCCTCCCGGCGACGCTGGCCATGCTCCCGGCCGGGCGCCGCCCGGCCGGAGTGCTGTCAGCCGGGTACCTGCACGGCAAGATGACCAGCCTGCAGCGAAATCTGGTGCTGGAGCGGCTGCGCACCCCGCCCGGCGGCGGCTGGTCGGTGGTGGCCAACGCCCGCTGCCTGGGGGAGGGCGTCGATATCCCGGCGATCGATTCGGTGCTGTTCGGCGCTCCGAAGGAATCGGTCACCGATATCGTGCAGGCGGTCGGCCGGGCGCTGCGCCGCCACGGTGACACCGACACCGCGACGATCATCGTGCCCGCCCTGCTTCCCGACACGGACGACAGGGACGGCGATGCCGTGCCCGACGCGACCGGGAACCGGTATGAGAACGTTCTCCGGGTCGTCCGCGCGATGTGCGCCCATGACGACGACCTGACTGACGCGTTGCAGGCCGCCCGCGCGCGCCGCGCCGAGGACTCGGCCAGGCAGCCCCCGGAACTGCCGTCCCGGATTACCGTGCTCGCCCCGCCTGGCACCGTCCAGGCCACCTTGGACGCGCTGCGCATCCAGGTGCTCACCCGGGCTATCTCCTCTTGGTGGGACGGCTACGGGGCGGCCCGCGCACACTACGACGCCAACGGCGACCTGGACGTGCCGGTCACCTACATCGCCGCGGGCGGGTTCCCGCTCGGGAACTGGCTGACCGTCCAGCGCGCCGACCGCAACCGCGGCGCGATGCCCGCCGACCGGGTCCGGCTGCTGGATCAGGCCGGGATGATCTGGGACCTGCTCGAAGCCGCCTGGATGGCTGCCTACCGCGAACTGTGCGCGTTCAAGGACAAGCACGGGCACTTCGAGGTGCCCGTGGGCTACCGCACCGCCGACGGCATCAACCTCAACGAATGGCAGGGCACCCAGCGGGACGCCGACCGCGCCGGGAAACTCAGCGGCCAGCGCCGGGCCCTGCTGGATGCGATCGAGTTCCCCTGGGACCCGGCCCAGGCCCGGTGGATGCGCCGCTACCACCAGCTCACCGAGGCGATCGCCAGGCACGGCGGCCCCGCCAGCCTGCCCCCGGGCTCCCCCGAAGCGACCTGGCTGGAAGGCCAGCACCTCGCCCACCATCGTGGCAAGCTCCCCGGCGAGAGCATCGTCCTGCTCGAACAGGCGGGGATCACGATCCGCCGCCCCAATGCGTGGATGGCCGCCTACCAGGCCATCGTGGCCTTCAAGGCCGACCATGGTCATCTGCGCATCCCGGCTGGCTACACCGGCGATGCCGGGATCGACTTGTGCGACTGGCAGCGAGACCAGCGGGTCCGGCGCAAAACCGGGCGGATGACCAGCGAGCAGGAACGAGCGCTGACCGAGGCCGGATTCTGCTGGGACCCCGTCACCGAAGCCTGGAACGCCCGCTACCAGCAAGCAGCCGCCTGGAAACACGAGCATGGCAGCCTCGACCTCCCCCGCAAGCACCCCGTCAGGGAATGGCTGTACCGGCAGCAGAAACTCCACGACATCGGCCGGCTCCCCGCCAGCCGGGCCGCGCTCTTGCGAGAACTAGACGCCCTCGCAGACCCTCCTCCGGCAAGCACGAGGAAACCGCAATGACGGCAACGCGCATCCGGGTAATCGCGCTCGATTACGGCGGTTATGCGGTCACCTTCAGGGTGTCGCAGTTGTCGCTGCGGATGGCTGTTTCCTCGATTTGCGCGCCGGCACCGTCGTCTTGGAGCCTTGGCCGACTCGGCAAGGAGCTGAGCGGTTTCGAGGGGACGGGCGAGGTGCTGTTGTTCAAGACCGAACTGGCGCGGCTGGGTGAGGTGCCCGGCGTCGGCGGGGAGGCTGCGGCGGTCCTGACGCGGGCGGGGGTTGCGGAAGGGCAGGTGTTCGCGCTTGGGCCGGACGGCTCGTACGACGTAGAGCTGAACAGGTTCTTCCGGGAGCTGGACGGCTGGGGGGTGCGGTCGCCGAACAGCATCCGCGGTTACGCGCGTGACCTGGTGCTGTTCGGCCGGTTCCTCGCTGAGCGGCGGGGCGGGAAAAGCATCTGGGAGTCCGGGCAGGAGGATCTGCGGGCTTACCGGCGGGCGCGCCGGTCCGGGCCGACCGCGGTGTCGGCGGGGACGTGGAACCGGTTCATCGCCGCGCTGGACAAGTGGGCCGGGTGGGCGCTCTACGAGAACCTGATCGAGGCGGTGCCTTTCCGGTACGCGGACGTGACGGTGTGGACGCCGCACGGCCCGGCGAAGGTGCGGGTGAACACCGAGCGGGATCCGGGCGAGGAGTCCGGGCCGGTGCGGTTCCTGCCGTACGAGGACTACCTGCGGTGGCGGGATGTCGGCCTGCGCGGGCTGCTGCCGGACGGCAGCTCGGACCCTGCGTGGCGGGGGCGGCACGGGGAGCGGAACGCGGCGTTCGCGGACTTGATGGTCGGCACCGGGATGCGGCTGGGCGAGGCGTCGAGCCTGCTGGTCAGCGAGCTGCCGCCGCCGGGCGGGGTACGGCGGACCGGGGAGCTGCTGCTGCCGTCCTCGATCACTAAGCGGAGCCGGGCCAGGAGCGTGTTCGTGTCGCAGCGGGTGCTGCGCCGGGTGCACCAGTATGTGGACATCGAGCGGGACGAGCTGGTCAGCCGGATGCGCGCCGCCGGGGCCTACGACCGGGCGGCCGACCTGGTCCTGGTTGACGGCACGGGGCTGGCCGGGCTGCGGCTCGCGGGCGGCAGCGGTGTCCGCGGCTACGCGCGGTTCGGGGTGGCCGAGCGGCTGCGGCTGGCCCTCGCCGGGGACGACGGCAGGCCGGCGGGGCCGCTTTGGCTGTGGCTGGGCGAGGACGGGATGCCTCTGCGCCGCTCGGCGTGGCAGACCGCATTCGGCCGGGCCAATGAGCGGTGTGCCCGGCTCGGCGTCAGCGTCGCCGCGACTCCCCATACGCTGCGTCACACTTTCGCGGTGCACATGCTGGGCCTGCTGCTGCGGCAGACGGTGCAGGCGCTGCGCATGCGGCCGGGAGAGACGCTGACCAGCCAGCAGGTCAAGCGGCTGCTGGTCGGGGACCCGCTACGCAAGTTGCAGCTGTTGCTTGGTCATCGCCAGATCGCGACGACGTTTACCTACCTCGATGTCCTAGACGAGGCGCAGGAGATCGTGCTGGCGGCGCTGCGCGAGTGGGACGAGGAAGCCGAGGCGCTGTCGCGCGTGGACGAGCAGGCGGCGGCGTGAGCGGCCGGCGCGGCCGGCGGGCCGTCTTCGCCGACGACGAGCAGGCTGCCGAGCCCGATTCCGTGCCCAAGCTCGGGCCGGTGGTCTTCACCGTCAGGTTCCGGGACGGGGAGCGCACCATCGACTGGTCAGCCCTGCCGTGCCCGAAGCTGGCCCGCCCGTTTGCTCAGGCGCTCATGGAGATGGGCGGCCAGGATGGGACCATCCGGTACTGGCCGTCCTTCCTCAGCGCCGCCGGCTACGCCCGGGACTTCATCCAGATGGTCGCTGCGGGCGCGGCCGACCCGCGGGGCCTGGCTCTCGGCGACCTGACGGCCGGGCACGTGGACGCGTTCGAGGACAAGCTGACGGCCCATTTCGCGGCGGGTGCCCATGCCCCTTACGTCGCGATGGGCTTCCTGGTGCGGACGCTGCGCCGCGCCGGCGAGAACGCGCCCGGCGAGTTCGGCCCAGATCTCGCGGCGCGGATCGCCTACGCCAGCAGCAGGACCGGCAAGCCGCGCAGCACTCCGCTGGACGCCTACCCCCGGCCGGTGTTCGAGGCCATCACTGCGGCGGCCCTGTCGGACGTGCAGGCCATCGCGCGCCGCATCACCAGCGGGGAGGAACTCGCGGGCCGCGGGCAGGACCCGGAGCTGGCGGGCTGGCGGGACCCGGCCAACATCGCATGGCACGTCGCCCGCTGCGGCCCGCTGACCGGCGCGCACCCGGAGACGCCCTCCGGCGGCTGGGCCTCGGTGGTACCGGGCGGGCTGCGGGAGATCAACCGGGCGCTTTATCTGATGCCCGATGACCTGGTGCCGTTCCTGGTCGCGGTGAGCTGCCTGACCGGGATGGAACCCGAGTGCGTGAAGGGGCTGCGGGCGGACTGCCTGGCCAGCCCGGCCCGCGGGTTCGTGAGCGTCCGCTACTTCAAGCGCCGCGCCCGGGGTCATGAGGACAAGTCGGTGCGGGTCAGCGACGGCGGCTCGCTGCGGCATCCCGGCGGGCTGATCAGGCTCGCGCTGCGGCTGACCCAGCGGGGCCGCGACCAGATCGCCGGCACTGCCTTGTGGGTCGACGCCGGCGAGGGGACGCTGCGAGAGTCTTTCACCGCCGGTCACCGGGTGTGGCGGCACTTCCGCTCGTGGATGAGCCGCCACGGCCTGGACCAGCTCACCGACCATGACGGCACCCTGGTCCGGCTGCACCTGGCCAGGCTGCGCAAGAGCTGGAAGTCGGCCCAGTACCTGCGGGCGGGCGGGATCATCGCCGACTTCGCCCAGGGACACACCGCCGAGGTCGCCGCCGGGCACTACGCGGACATCGGCGCGCACCGCGACGTGCACGAGCAGGCCGTCGAGGACGGCTTGCGACAGGCGATGGCGGTCGCGCTGCCGCCCCCGGTCGTCCTCGGCGATGACGGCGCCCGGCTCGACGACGGCGACCGGGACCTGCTGCCTGTCGAGGCGGAGGCCGCGCTCGGGGGCAGCAGTGACGTGTTCCTCGCCTCGTGCCGCGATTTCTGGGACACCCCGTTCGCCGCGAAGGGCAAGCCCTGCCCGGTGGCGATGTGGGGCTGCCTGGAATGCCCGAACGCCGTGTTCACCACTCGCCACCTGCCCCAGGTCCTGGCGTTCTTGTCGTTCACCGAGGCCCAGAGGGAGGAATACCCCGTCGCGGAGTGGGAGTTGCGCTACGGGACCGCACACCGGCGGATCACCGTCGGCATCCGCGACCGGTTCGCGCCCGCGCAGGTCGCCACCGCGCAGGCCATCGCCGAAGGCGGCGGTGCCCGGCTGTTGCTCCCGCCACAGCTCACCGGAGGCACGCGATGACCGGCGCGGCCAGGTTGCCCACCGCGAGCGGCCCCGCGCCCGCCGCAGACGCGTGGGTGCTGCCCGAGTCCGCCTGCCAGGGCTCGGGCAGCCGGGGGCCGCGGTTCGCCGACGACGTATGGGACTTCCGCGGCATCTTCCCCCGCACCACCAACAGCGCCCGGATCGACTTCACCAAGGTCACCAGCCCGGTACTGCGGCTGGCGGTGAAGGAGTTCCTGTTCTCCCGGCTGCACAACGTCGCCCCCGTGCGGCGCAGCGCCGGGACGCACCGGCCGATCAAGGCAACCGGGCTGCACCGCGAGTACACCGACGCCCGCATGTGGCTGGCCGCGCTGGAGGACCTGGGCGTCACCCGGCTGGCCGACGTCCGGCAGCGCCACCTCGACAGGGTCGCCGCCCGCTGGTCCGGCACGCTGATGCCCTCATCGCTGACCGTCCGGATCTGCGCGATCCAGGCGATGGCCGCGCACGCGCCCTACCTCAGCGGCGACCGGCTGGGCTTCATGCCCTGGCAGGGCCGGGCGCCCGCGCAGATCGCGCGCCACCACTACAGCGAGGAGAACACCACCCCGCGCATCCCCGAGCCGGTCATGGCGCGCATGCTCGAAGCGGCCCTGTTCTACGTCCAGACCGCGAGCACCGACCTGCTGGCCGCCCGCGACGAGCTGACCCGGCTGCGGGCCGCCCGCGCGGCCGCGGGCAAGCTGCCCGGCGGGCAGGCCAGGGCGCGGGTCGAGGCGTTCATCGCCGCGCGCCGCGAGCAAGGCCGCGGCATCCCCGCCCTGCCCGCCATGATGGCCCGCGTCAAGCCGGACGCGCCAACGGCCGGCGGCGTGATCCAGGAACCGAACGTCCACCTGGTCGAACTGCTGTCCGGCGCCGGGAGCGCCCGCCACCTGCGCGGGTTCCTCGACCGGGCCGGCGCCGAGCTCGGCTACGAGGAAGGCGGCCTGGACACCCCCATGTCGCTCTGGCCCCGCACCGGGCAGCCGTGGCGGCCCCGCCTGGACCCGGCCAGCCTGCCCGCCGAGCTGTCGCACCTGCGCACAGCTTCATGGATAACTATCGCGTATTTGTCCGACATGCGGGACGTCGAGGTCCGCGAACTCGGCCGCGACTGCGCGTTCACCACGGTCGGTGCCGACGGCCGGACAAGGTACAAGCTGCGCGGCCGGGTCTTCAAGGGGCGCCGGATGTCCGGCGACCACGCCGAGTGGGTCGTGCTGGAGCCCGTGCACCAGGCCGTGGACGTGCTGCGGCAGCTCAACGACGACCCTGGCCACCTGTTCGGCTACGCCCACGGCAGCCTCGACTACCTGACCAGCGCGATCACCGCCCGGCTGGCTGCCTTCCGCGACCACGCCAGCAGCCTGTTCTCCTCCGGCGGCCAGCCGTTCGTCCCTGACGACGGGGACCAGCCGTGGGCGTTCAACTCCCGGCAGTTCCGGCGCATTCTCTCTGCTTAATGACCGTGTTCGATAACCAACCGCAGACGGACACAGGGCCTGCCACCTGCGCCGCCGGACCACCTCTTCCTCGCTGCCGCTTTTCCCGGGCCCGAGAATCGGGTCAGGGCCGAAACAGACCCAGCCGAATCGCTACACAAATCCTCTGCGCACGGCGAGTGCGGACAGAAGGCGGACCCTGGCCTGGCACATCGCCCACCAGCCGTTCGGCGTGGTCGCAGGCGCCCGGCAGTACCACCACGCGAAGCTCGTCATGTTCGAGGGCTACGCCGGGACCTCGGCCTCCGGGTTTGCCGCGGAAGTCGCCGCAGAGGAGAACCTCGCGACCCTGGACTACCTCGAAGACCTCTACCGCGACTGGGACGACGGCGCCCGCAGCGGCGGCGGTGCAGCCGCCCGGATCGACGCCGAGTTCGGCCGCATCCGCAGCGACCTCGGCGACCTGCCCGGCATCGTCGCCGACCCGTCGCGGCTGCGGGCCATGCTCACCCACCTGACCAAGACGCTGCACCCCGGCGTGCTCAACGACTGCTTCTTCAACCCGGCCACCGCGGCCTGCGCCGGGCACGCTGGGCACGCCCGCCAGCCGCTGCCGATGCTCAATACCTGCCTGCGCTGCCCCAACGCCCGCCGCAGCAGTATCCACCTGCCCCGGCTGGCCGCCGCCCGCGATCAGGCCGTCGAACTCCGGGTAGCGTGTGAGGCAGCCGGGCCGGTCCCCGCACCGCAGCACGCCGCGATCGCCGGCTACATCAGCGACCTCACCCATCTCATCGGCCAAGTCAACGCCGCCCCAGCCGATCAGGAGGGACAGCGGTGACCCGCGCCGCCACCCACGAACGCCTCGACCAGGCACTCACCCGGCTGCTCGCCGGGCAGCCAGCCATCACCGACGGCGAGCTGACCGTCACCAACTTGTGCAGGGAAGCGGGAGTCGGACGGGACTCCTACTACCGGACCCCGGCAGTCGTGGCCAGGTTCACCGCCGCCAGGGCCACCGCCGCAACCCCCGGAACCGAACTGGCCCGGCTCCGCGACCGGGCCGCCACGCTCGCCCGCGAGATCAGGGACGGCAAACGCGACCACGCCGCGCAGATCACCGAGCTCGAAGACCAGGTCAAGACCTACGCCGGGCAGATCCAGGTCCTCGCCCTGGCCAACCAGGAACTCAAAGAGGAAAACCAGCGGCTCCGCAACCAGGCCGGACACGGCGCACCGGGCGTCAGCCAGCTCCGCCCGCACCGAAGGACCGGCGATGAGTAACCCGCTGACCTGCCTGGTGACCGACTACGGCTCCACCATCTCCGCAGACACGATCGACCACCTGATCGGGCAGAAACCGGTCGACCCGCAAGCCGCTGCCGCGCTCCGCGCACTGCACGACGACCTCGCCCTGCGCATCATCTTGGCCAGCAACACTCAGCCGCCGAGACCCGCTGGCCGCGCTCCAGAAAGCCGGGATCCAGGACCTGTTCAGCGTCGTGCTGCTCTCCTACCCGCTCGGCGTCCGCAAGCCGGACCCGCTCTTCTACCGGCTCGTGCTCGCCGCCGCCGAAACCCCCGCCGAACAAGTGCTGTTTGTCGGTTTCTTGACTACCCAGCAGCTACTATTCCCTCGTCGGTTGGGGATTGGCGGGTGCCGTACAGGGCTCATCGTCTGCGTAATCTCGGAAAAGGCGGGTTCGGAACTGCCTCAATCGCTTGGCCGGCAAGAAGTATCGACCGTCGAGCTCTCCGATTTCGACACGACCTCGTATCGCGTCTGTGGACCTCCTTATGATTTGAGGAGCTTCGGGCTCTTTTCGACCTTCCAACACGGCTTCCCAAGGCCTCGCCTCAATGTTGTGGAACTTCAAAGCGAGTCCAAAGTGTGCAATGATGAGTGCCAGGAAGATAGACACGACCAATTTGGAGTTGAATACCCACCACGACAGTTCGCCAAGAACAGCCAAGACGACTAGGACTACTGGGCCGCTAAGGCTAATCGTCATATAAGCGATATAGCTGTTAAGTGCCGGGATGACTTCATCATCGTACTTGTTTCGCGACTTGGCGTACAAAAAACGAGCACGCAGAACAATCACAAAGGCGCTTATGCCATAAATGCAGGTGGCCGCGAACCAGATCGTCAAAGCAGAACTTATATTTGATGTGGAGGTAAAGCTCCCTAGAAAGGCGCCGAAGACAAGGAATTCAGAAATCCCGAGGACCAGCGGAGGTATCAGGTCTTGGATTAGCGGTATAGCCGGAGGCAGTGCGAACGCGCCAACCATGGGTCCGCCGTAGCCGACCACTATGCCAAGCACGCCACCGACCCAAAGAAGCCACAGAATAGAGAAATTCCATCCGGGACTCGGATGCTGTGCGATCAGGTTTGCAGCAGCGGCCGCCGCCGCCGCCAGTCCGAGGCTCACTACCGTTACTGACAGCGAGAGGTAGTGGCCCGAAATACCGGCTGAGTCTTGACGCGCGCGAATATCGTTCAGTGCCTGCTTATTACTCAATCGACAACTCCTTTGATACGCAGCGTTTGGATGGTCGAAGTCAGTAGCAGAGGTCGGCTGCTTTCTCCCCTGGCGGCACATCTGGTGATGCCGACCATTACCCACGTCCCCGGGATTGCTGTCTGGAGCCGCAGGCACCGAAGGTTGTCCGGCGCTGGCACCGGCCGTGTCCTGACTGGCTTCCGCGTCGGCGTCGTGGTCCGGGGCGATCGCGCGGAGCGCCAGGACGAGAATGACCAGCGGGAGCACGAGCGAACTCCAAGCATTCGCATAGTGCAGCACGGGATGGGGCCGCGACCACCAGTCATCGGGGGTCGCCAGCACCACCGCGTCGGCGATCGCGCCGAAGGCAAGGAAACCCAGGGCGCCGCGCGCGCACCATTCGACAGCCGTGTCCCGTGCGCTGACGGCTCTGATCTCAGCGGTCGTCCGTCCTGGCGGCGGCGCAATCCGGTTGCGGAGCCGGCGAGCAGCTCCCGCCCACGAACCAGGCGGGATCGCGATCACGAAACCAAGGACACCAGTGCCGTACATCGCAGGAAAGGTGAAGCGGGGCGGCCCGTGGGGCAGCACGTATTGAAGGTAGCTGTATGACGATGTGCACAGCAGCATCACCACGAAGGCGGATGCGAAGTAGATCAGGCTGCGGAAGAACCCTAGTGCCCCCTCGGCATGAAGGCGGTATGCGACGACAAGCCAGGTGAGGGACACGATCAGGACAAGCGCGAAGGTACCCAGCAGCGCGCCGGCCAGGTTCTCCTCTGCAAAAGCCCGCACGCAATTGGTGTCGGCAGCCTGGTCCGCGAATAGGTACGCCGTCACCACCAGCCCGAAGAAGGCGCTGAACAGCAATTTGAGAGCGCGAGCGGTTTCCCGTCCGCGTCTGCCCTCGCGGGTACTCAGCACCACCACGATGCCGCCGAACACGAACCCCGCCAGCACCCCGGAAAGCACAGACTGCCCGGAGGCAGCTGTTGTCGCGTCCCAGCCACCAGGATGGGGGCATGCCCCAATCGACGCTTGCTGAATGCCGGTCAGCACGAAATCTCCTCGGTCCCTCGGATACGGCAGGGAGAGTCGCCGCTACGCTCATAAGACGCGTCAGGAGACAGTAAGGTCACCAGGGCGCTAAAGCCTGATATCAGCTTGTGGCCAATCCGTCATCGCCGCGTAGCGGAGATCGGAATGCCCTCATTCCGGGTGCACCAAAGCTAGGACCTTGGCATCCAGTCGGCCGACGCCTCTCGGCGGCCATCAGGAACTCCGCTTATGGTTCACATCCACGTGCAGCCACGGTAAGACGCCTCGATCTGCACCCCATCCGCACCACAAAGCCTCCGCGCAAACTCCGCGCACGCGGATATCGCTTCGCCATACCGCCGTGACGATGAGTGATGTTCTGGCTGGCCGAGCCTCGCCTTGCAGGCTGAGATCAACCCCTTCGGGCCCTGCCTGGAGACTGGGCACAAGACAGCCAAGACGAATCCGCAGCTACACCGAGGTGGTGCAGTGGTCCGCCGCCACCCGGGCTCCTCCTGGACAGACGAGCGCCCCTGGGGCGACGGCCGGGAAGGACCCTGAACCAGGAATTCTGCCAGCTGAGGCAGGGCTGCCAGGGAGTTGTTCATGACTTCGGATCGTGCAACATGGTCATGTAATGGGCGAGGACGGCCTTGTCATCCCGGCGCGCGTGTTGCTTCGCAACGTGGTGTGCCACGCTTCCGATCGTTCCGCTGACGGCCGCACCGGCCAGCCCGGGACCGGGTTGGCCGCCGCCAAAAAACCCGCGGTCACAACCCCCACTGCCGAGAGCGCGAAGGTCGCGACTCCCGTTACGGCAGAGGCCAGGGGACCGCCGGTCTTGAGCCGGCGGCGGAGCGCTTCCGCCTCAGGGGCCAGCCGTTCTGTCAGCAATGCGCGCGCTTCGTCTTGCCAGTATTCGGTGTCGGCCGGCAAGTTGTCGATGACCCGCAATGCGTCGCCCAGGCTGGTACGCCATGACCAGAAGCGCTCGTCATGGCGTCGCACGGCAGTGAGATCCGCGATGCTGATATCCGGAGCCACCGGGAGCAACTGGCGGATGATGTCCAGCAAGCGCATGTTCGGTGTCTCGGCGGCAGCGCCGTTGAGGTGCCCGAGGTCGCGGTCGAAAAGCTGGCGCATGAGCGGGTAGCGGAAGAGCACGTTGCCCCAGCCGCCATCGGCGGTCGCGAGAGATTCGTCGAGTTCTTCCGCGACCAGCCAGGCAAGCGTCCTGCCGTTGTACGGCGGGAACTCTCGCGGCAGCCCAGTTAGGTTCCAGTCCTCGTGGCCGAGTCCACGGCGGGGATACACATCCAGGTACTCGGGTGACATCCAATGGATAGCTCCGGCCTCGCTGAGCGGACGGAGTAGGGCGATCTCCATGAGCGCGTCGGAAAGGTTGCGCATGACACCGAACAGGTCGGTGACCACGGTCACGCTGTGGGCATAGAACAGGAGCGCTTTCAGGTGCACCATACGGTCACGGTTGGTCATGTTGCAGCGCGTGCGATACATCGATGCGTGCGGGAGCGACCCCGAACTCGGCAGTACCGGCCGCAGCTCTCCGGCTTTCACGGGAGGGGGAGGCGCAACCGTTCCCTTGCAAGCGTCCAGCAGCGCGTCTGCCTGGCGGAGCGGCATGTTCGCCAGCCGCGCCGCGACATCGACGTCAAACCGCTCCCCGCACCAGTCGTCCAGCGCATCGTAGAGCACGGGGTACACCGGAGCCGTCGGCTCTTCCTAGGACACGGCTTCATCATCCTCCCGCTGAGGATGAATCGCCACGGCGTGTGAGGGCTGTGAAGGCCAGCCCACGGCGTCAATAGGCCTCGCCGGTCCCGCCGGTCAAGTCGCGGGCCAGAAGCTGCGGAAGGCTGTTGAAATACAGGTGATCCCGCAGATGTGTACCTCCCAGGAAGGCCGACCCGTCGCCGAACAGGGCTTCGACCCTGGTGATCGTGTACCGCCCCCGGTTCACCACCAGTGCGGCCGACCGCTCCGGCGGATCCCCTGCACACTCAGTCACACTGCTCTTGCCCTGCGGTAGGCGGGCACCGACCACCTGCACCGCCCATGCCTCAGCGAGTTGCTCGGCGTCTCGGGCTGCTTGCCGCTCAGCGGCACGCCTGGCGTCCGCGTGCCTGAGTCCCTCCTGCAGCCTGGCATCCGCATCTGCCCGCTCGATTGCTAGCTGGGAGCCGCTGTGCGCTAGCTGGTCAGCGAGTCGTTTGCTGGCGAGGGCGCGCTCGTCGGCCAGGGTCTTGTCGCTGCGTTTACGCCCGCTGTCGGACTGCATCTGCCATGTGAGGCTCGTCACACCTGGAGCTGCCGAGCACCGGCGAACTGCGACACCCGGGCACCTGCGACAACGAGAACGATCACATAATGGCGGCACCCTGTCCCGGGACAGGATCGATCACCTGCTGGGCGAAAAGCCCGTCGATCCGTCGGCTGCCACCGCCGTCCGGGTCTTGCATGATGACCTGGGCCTGCAGCTCGTTCTCACCAGTAACACCCGGCCCAGCGAACGGCGCTGGCCCGCACTGGCTGCCGCGGGAATCGACGGCTTTGTCTGCTGCGCTCTGCTGTCATATCCGCTCGGGACGGCGAAACCGGAGCCGCTTTTCTGGTCGTTGCTGCTGGCCGCCGCGGGATGCCCTGCCGATCAGGTGCTGGTCTGCGGCAACAACCTGCGCAACGACGTGGCCGCGCCGCTGGAGCATGGCATGCGCGCGGTGCTGATCCGGCCGGGCGGGCTGCGGCCCGGGGAACTGCTGCCGGATGGCGCGCTGATGATCCCCCACGTCGCCCGCCTGCCCGCACTTATCTCCGAGGACAGATGAACCTGACAGTCGCGACAATGAATCTGGAAGACGGCCGTGAGCTGGGCCTGCTGCCGGACCTGCCCAGCCAGGTTCCGGATATCGACATCTTGCTGTTCCAGGAGGCGCGGGCGTTCGACTTTGACGGCCAGGCGCTGCGGTTCCGGGCAGAGGAACTGCTCGCCCCGCTGGGCCTGGAGCGCAGTTTCCTGACCCGCAGCACGCGCGGACTGCTGCATGAGATGGTGTTCATCCGGTCCTCGCGGCTGCGCCCGGTTGCCCATTTCACGCCTGACCTGCCGGATGTCTTCCATGATCAGGTCGGCTGGGTGCAGGTGCGGGTGGCGGGGCTGGAGCCAGTGCTGTGCCTGCGGTCGGTGCAGTGGCCGCACTGGAACGGTGATGTGCGGCTAGATGAGTCGCAGAAGCTGACCCGGTATGCCGCTTCGGGTGTGGCGGCGGTTATCGGCGGGGATTTCAACTCGCTCTGGCCAGACTGCCCCGATCATGAGCCAGAGTTCGAGCCGGACTGGATGACACTGCCGCCGCATAAACGTCACCACAAGACGCTGCCGCCGGGGCTGCGGCCGGACGGAGGGCTGGTCTCAGACCGGCGCGCGCTGACGGTGCTGGCCGGGGCCGGGTTCGTCAGCGCAGGCTGTGCGGCACGGGACACGACGGTCACCGTGAACGCGGGAATCGACTGCGGGCAAGGCGCCCGGATCGATCACCTCGTGCTGAGCCCACTGCTGGCTGCGGCCCTGATCCCGGGCTCCTACCAGGTGCACGCCAGTGACCTGGGTGACCGGGCCAGCGACCACCGGCTCGTCTCAGCCCGGCTGGACCTTGGGAGGCTCGTCCAGTGATCCCGATGCCACGATCAACCGAAGGTCACGCTGAGCCATTGTTTGAAGGCGGACCCCGTCAGAGCCGCGATCTTCGCCTCAGTCGCTCCATCCCATTGCAGCTCCGGCAGCCGGAGCCACCTCACTAGGGCATATGCATGCTGCGGCAGGTGATGGAGGGCCACGTGGACGGGCTGGGCCCGAACCGGGCCTGGGCGTGGTGCCAGGCGATGGCCGCGGTCCTGGCGGTCAGCCTGCTGACGGGCCGCGGTGACGAACCGGCAGGCGAGGACATGCTCGCCATGGCGCCGGCAGCGGCGAAAGGCAGCTAACCAGGATTCTCGATTGTCCGGCTGGCGGGATCGACTGTTACGCGTTGGCGGGCCGCACCGGGCATGGCGCCAGTAGTCCTGACGTCCCCACGCGGAGCAGCCCCCTCACGCGTGGTAGCCTGCGTGCTACTGCCCAAAAGGGTGCACGATACCCGCTTCCTGCCTCCGATCCGTGGCATCAGCCATCTCCGGGGCGAACCCTGTTGTGGATCAAGGTGCGATCTTTGCCGAGGGCCGTATATCACCCGCCCGCAGAGACTCAACTTAATAGCACGGCAGGACTTCGCTCCTGGAATGAAAGAAGGCACGATGGCAAATCCAATTGCTCCGCGGTTCAGCAGGTCATTCAGGCGGCTGTGCCAAGTAGCAGCACTTGCGGGTTCAGATCGGCAGCGGCGCGTAATAGACGGCCTGCTCCCTATCATTATGGTGTGGGATGATGCAAAGGTATACAGAAACGCCACCGACCTGATCGACCAGGCGAGGGAACTCTTCGGCCTGCCACTGGAGACGCATGAGGTCGAAGGTGCTTTTGATCGTGCGGTTTCGAGTGGCAGCATCATTTACGATGATCAACGCGGGGGTTACGAGCTCCCGCCTCTTCTGCGGAGCTCAACGCTCAAGCAGATGGAGGAAAGCGAGAAGCTTGAGATTTCCGCTCAGGAGTCATGGCTTGCCGAAGTAGGGTCGATCGTTCCAGACATCCCAAGCGATGACTTGTGGTACTGCCTCATCACATACGCTGGGGAAATGTTTCTCCATCACGGCTATGAGGCAACCGCGCTCCTGTCGGACACCATCAGGCTCGCGGAAGGCGACGACGATGCGGAAATCAGCTTCACTCCCGGAGAAGCGCTATACAAAGCGCTGCAGACAGCAAAGATCGACATATCCAACATGTCGAAAATCGCGAGCGCGATTGGTGTATTCTTCAATGGGGCGAACGACGAAAGAATCCGATATGTCACGGAGCTCGCCGATAGCACCTTCAACCTGATGGCGCTGGGAATAGATGAGGACACGCGCAATACACTCATCAGCCACCTCCCCAATCTGTCGATATTTGTCGATACCAACGTCATATTCGATATCGTTGGCGCCCAGGATTCCCCACTTGGCGCAGCTTCGATAGAGCTTCTCGAGGTCATACGCAAACAGCCGATATCGTCGTTTCAGCTCTACTGCCATCAGAAGACGCTTCAAGAAGTGGAGCGGACGCTAGACAACATAGGAGGCTGGCTCCGCCGAAGGAGCTGGCCGCCCGCGCTCAGCCGGGCGTTGCTTAACGCGTCGCCGGACATAAGTAGCATTGAATTGAAGTACCACCAAACCAATGCTACGGTTCCCACGTCGCCTGACGTGTTCCTCGGCAGATACAGCTCAATGCCCACACTGCTCGACCAGTATGGGATAAAGATTTATCGAGATGCTGCAGTCGAAACGCAGGAGGCTTTCCAGGAGAGAGCGGAACTGACGGCAGAGTACGAGGCCTTCATCGAGAAGCGCGCCAATCGCAAGCGGCCCTATGAGGCGCTTGACCATGATGTGACCCTTTGGCTTGCAGTTAGGAGAAGGCGCGGCCGGACGGGGAAAGGACCGCTCTTCTCTGGGGCGCTGCTCCTGAGCGCCGACTACATGTTCCGGCGATTTGAGCGCGAAGTGATGAGGCCTAAATCGTCCTCAAGTGCACAGATAGTAACGCAGCCAAGCTCTCTTCTTCAGGCTCTGCGCCCCTTCGTTTCCTTGCCCTCGAACTATGATGCGGCGTTCGTGCAGCTTTTTTCGACCGCATCCTTCCGCGTTATCAGCCCCGGACTCGGCCAGACGGTCAACAGCGTGGCGTCTTATCTGGCAACCTATGAGGGCCTCCCTGAAGAGATAGCAACTAAGATCCTGACAAACTCCATCCTGATGTCCCGGCTCAGGGACATCGACAGAAATGACATCGAGTTTCAGCGGCTCGTGAGCGATGCAGTAATAGATGAAAGCAAGGCTATCATCCGCGAACGCGATCAACTGATCGAAGACCAGCTCAAGTCCGCAGGCAATGCGAGGGAAGTAATCTCCGAACTGTCCGCGATTGCCGATGACCTGGGAACCGCAAGCTCATCGGACGGGGCCGAGGGCAACGATCTGGCTGACCGGCTGAGGCGAATCGAAGAGAGGATAGCAGCCGGCGGTTTGTCTAGTCCGGTCATCAGCGTGAAGAATGCCTACGGAATACAGATCGGTAGCGGAAATGTCCAGCATTCCACTATTAACTTCGAGAGTGAACTGCCGGCCATAAGGGAGTTTATTCAACGATTCCGGGAAGAGTTGAGTGATCTTCCGCTATCCGCAGAGCAGCTAGAGGACGTCAGAACGGATCTCCAAACTGCAGAAGCTCAGCTGGAAAGCAAGCGCCCACGCCCTGCGATTCTGCGCGCCGCGGTGGAATCACTGCGCGAGGTAGCGATTAATGCGGCGGGCTCAGCTGCAGGTTCAGGGATCTTCGTTGGGCTTACGGAACTAGCCCAGCATATTCACCTCTGAAGTATTTTATGCTCACGGCGGATGCTACGTGACATTGGTCAGCTGCGCTCTCCAGGCCTGCTACGCACTTGTCGAGGAAGCGGTTGTCGGAGCGGGTATCCTGCAACTTCTCTTCCAAAGTGCGCTTTTCGTCTGCGAGCTGGAGGACTCGCTGCTTCAGGGTGGTGTTCTCGGCCTCGATCAGCTGGGCAGCGTGGGGGTGTATTCGGCTTGCAGGTCGCTGACCTGTCCCATGAGGACGGCGATGCGCTGCCGCTGGGTGCCGATCTCCGCGTAGGCGGGCCTTCAGGGCGTCCTCAGCGTTCAGCGCCCACTGCCGCCATGCCGCCTCGGCCTGCTCATCCTGCCCGGTCTGGGCGCGCCGCCCGCTGTCATCCGCGGCTGTGATCGCCTTGGCCATTAGTTTCCTGGCGTCGGGGTTCTGCTAGAGGAAGGTCCGGGATACCCCGGCGCGGCGTGCGACGGTGACCGGGGTGCGCTCGCGGCGCATCTGGAGGAGTACCACCTCGATCACGTCCAGCTTGAGACGGGTGCCCTGCTGCCGGGCCTGCTTGGCGCCGAGCGTGCGTGGCTGGGCGGATGCGGTCATGGCGTCTTCTCGCCCTCGCCGCCGGCGGCCGCGAGGTCGGCGATCCGGGTCCACAAGAACCTCGGCCCGTGGCCAGGATGATCCGGCTGCGCGCACACGCAGTTCGGCTTGCCGCACTTGCGGTAGTTCTTGCTGACCGACCCGCGACGGAAGTCACCGACCGCAGCGAGCTGGGCATCGGTCTCCAGCTCCGGAAGCGACGGCTCGGTCATTGGGTACCTCTCACTGGTTGTCAAGAACAACCAGACTCCCCTCGTAACCAGCCCTGATGTGGGACCCCTACACATGTGTCGAGCACGCCGGCACAGATACCAAACTAGCGAATGTCGGTCCTAGTCCCTAAGGTGGCGACATGGGGTTGGAGGCGGGGCAGAGGATTCACATCCCAGGGCATAACCTGCCGAAGTGGGTCACCGTGGATTACGCGCGGCGTGACGATGACGGGTGGATTGTGATCGTCATCGATGACTTGCGCAAATTCCACCAAGTGACCCTCAGCGAGGAGGAAGCGGCGCTAGTCATGGCGGCGTCGGACGAAGAGGCTGCCCAAGCCGCTGACGACAGTTCGACGCATGCCGCCGCAGCTTCCGGGTCTCCACGTGAACGCCGTCAGCTGCTGGACGTCGTACGCAGCGGTGCTGTGCTCCGCGGCCTCGCCGGGCCGGAACCGGTTACTGTCGTCATCGCCGCGCGGCTGACAGACGACGCCGCGAATGTGGTGTACCGGACGGAAAGCGGGACGCTTGCCGAGCGCATGGTGTTCGCAACAGACCTCCCGCGCCTGACTGCAGTTGAGCCGGGGGCGGCGTTCGCCTTCAACGGCGATCCTGCGTCTTTCAAACTCGCTGCTGAGGCGCGTCGTATCCGGCTGGCGCATCTCTTCGACCCGCAGGCGGCCCTTGGTACCTCGGATGTAGATCCCCTGCCGCACCAATTGCGCGCGGTCTACGAGGAGATGCTGCCGAGGCAGCCGCTGCGGTATCTCCTTGCCGACGACCCGGGTGCCGGCAAGACGATCATGGCAGGGCTTCTTGCGAAAGAGCTGATCATGCGGGGAGACGCGGCGAACATCCTCGTGGTGGCGCCTGGGTCGCTGGTTGATCAGTGGCAGGACGAGATGCGGGACAAGTTCGGTCTGGATTTCGCGCTGCTTACGAAGGACCTGATCGATCAGGGTGGCAATCCTTTTGCTCGTGGGGGTTTGTGGCTTGCCCGACTCGATGTACTTGCGCGAGACAACGACGGGATTCTCGGCAAGGCATGTGATATCGACTGGGATCTTGTGATCGTCGACGAGGCGCACAAGATGTCCGCCTCCGTATTCGGCTCCGAAGTAAAAAAGACCAAGCGGTATCAGATGGGAGAGCGGCTCGGCACTGTGCGCAGCCTGCTGCTTATGACAGCGACGCCGCACTCCGGCAAGGAGGAACAGTTTCAGCTGTTCCTCGCTCTGCTGGACGCGGACCGATTTGAAGGAGTCGTCCGGGAGGGCACCCGACGGGCAGACGTGTCCGACTTGATGCGCCGCCTCGTCAAAGAAGAACTGTTCCGCTTCGACGGCACTCGCCTGTTTCCTGAGCGCCGGGCATACACCGTCCGGTACCCGCTGTCCCAGCCGGAGCGGGCACTGTATCTCGCAGTGACCAACTACGTCCGTGATCAGATGAACCTGGCAGACCGGCTTGCAGACAAGGACAATCGCCGCAAGATCGCGGTTGGGTTCGCTCTCACCACCTTGCAGAGAAGGCTTGCATCCAGCCCGGCAGCGATCCACAGGTCGCTGGAGAGGCGCCTTAACCGGCTTCAATCCGAGCTACGCGAAGCCCGGCTCGGCGTCAACTCGTCACGCCAGGACGAGTGGTCATCGCTGGTCGTTGAGGATCCCGATGATCTGACTGATGAGGAGCGCGAGAAGCTGGAAGATCGCGCCGTGTCCACGGTGACCGCGGCGGCGTCGGTGCCTGAGCTGGAGGCGGAGATCGCCGCATTGGGGGTTCTGGAGAAGGCCTCCAAGGCAATTCGTGATTCAGCTTCGTATTCAAAGTGGGACCGGCTGCGGGAAACCCTTGATGACGCCGAGCAGATGCGTGATACCTCCGGTGCCCGCCGCAAGGTCATTATCTTTACCGAGCACCGGGATACCCTTGACGACATTGTCGGGCGGCTGCGCAATCATCTCGGCCGCGACGATGGTGTCGTCACGATTCATGGCGGGACCCGTCGTGAGGACCGCAGGAAGGCGCAAGAGACGTTCAGAGCCAACGATCAATGCATCTACCTGGTCGCCACCGATGCCGCCGGGGAAGGCGTGAACCTCCAGAACGCCCACTTGCTGATTAACTACGACTTGCCGTGGAACCCCAACCGGATCGAGCAGAGGTTCGGGCGTATCCACCGGATTGGCCAAGTGAATGTCTGCCACATGTGGTCCATCGTCGCCAAGGACACCCGCGAGGGAGACGTCTACACCCGCCTGCTTGAGAAACTCGAGCAGCAGCGGTCCGCCCTTAGTGGGCGCGTCTATGACGTGCTCGGCCAGGTCTTTGACGGCAACTCTCTGCGTGACCTGATGATCGAGGCGATCCGCTACGGGGACGCACCCGAGCAGCGTGCTCGCCTCCTAGAGGTCGTCGACGAGCACGTGGGCGACGGCATCGCGGCTGTGCTCGCCGCCGAGCAACTCGTGCCAACCACGATGACCGGTAGCGAGATTGAGGAAGTCCGGCGAGCGATGGACAGGGCGGAGGCGGTGAGACTTCAACCGCATCACGTTGAAGCCTTCTTCGCCGCCGCGTTCGCTGATCTCGGGGGCACGCTGCGCACCCGTGAGCAGTACCGTTACGAGATCCGCTCCGTGCCCGGGATTATCAAGGACCAGGACCGGATCGCGGGACACGGCACCCCGGTGATAAACACGTACTCCAGGATCACGTTTGACCGCGCCTATGTCCGGGTCGAGGGGCACACTTCCGATGCGACCCTAATGGAGCCTGGTCACCCACTCATGGCGGCGATATTGTCCCTGATCGGTGACCGGCATAACGACGCCCTGCGTCGGGGCACCGTCCTTGTGGACCGGAACGACGCCTCGGTCACCCCGTACATTGTCTGCCTGCTCGAACACGACGTCACCGACGGGCGCGCTGGCCCGTCCGGAAACCCACGGGTCGTCTCCCGCCGCGTTCAGTACATTCGTGTGGACGCCGATGGCTCTATCGTTCCCATCACGCAAACGCCGGCCCCGGATCTCGAACTCCCCACCGACACGGAACGACAGGCTGCTAAGGGAGTGCTCAGCCAGGAGTGGTGCCAGGCAGCAGATCTTAGACAGCGCATTGTTGAATACGCTTCTTCCACGGTCGCCCGGAGCCATGTCGGGGAAGTGACCACGCGAGTCCACGAACGTGTCGACAAGACGGCGCGCCTCGTCCGTGAGCGGCTGCAGCACGAGATCAACTACTGGGATCGACGTGCGGCTGAGATAAGAGAGAACGAGCGAACTGGCCGGTCAAGCCGTCTCCCAGCTGGCCAGGCCCAGGCCCGCGCCGAAGAATTGGCGCGACGGCTGGACCGGCGCATGAACGAACTTGGCCTCGAACGCGCTGTCGCCGCCACCCCGCCGCGTGTCACAGGAGCATGCCTCGTCCTTCCACGGGGGTGGATCGATGCCCTCGACAACCCCGCCGCGGCTGCCGCCCGTGCCATGGAGACCGCCAGAATCGAGCGGATCGCGGTAGACGCCGTACTTGCTGTCGAATCCTCGCTCAACCACACTGCGAGCGAGATGCCGCACAACAACCCTGGCTATGACATCGAATCGGACACTCCAAATGGCCTCGACTTCATTGAAGTGAAGGGGCGCACCGAGGGTGGTGCGACATTCGTGCTGACCCGCCAGGAAGCGGTCACCGCCCTTAACAAACGCGAGCACAGCGTGCTCGCCCTCGTTCGCGTCCACGACGACAACTCGACCACGGTTCGCTACGTGCGCTATCCGCTCGATACCCCGATAGAGCCCTGGCAGACTTCTATGGACGCTGACTGGGACTATTTTTGGACTCGTGGAACGGAGATGACAGCACAGTGACAATTCCGAGCCACAAAAAGAAGCTCATCGAGGTGGCACTACCACTTGACGAGATCAACGCCGCCTGCAAAGCAGACAAGGATCGCAGGATTGGCACGCTCCGCAACATTCACAAGTGGTTCGCACCCATGCCACTCCCGGCATGGCGAGCTCTTCTCTTTGCCAGTCTTGTCGACGATCCTTCCGACGACGAAAAGCGCGCATATCTCCTAGACGTCATTAAACGCCTCGTAGCAAATGGGGCGGAGCTTCCGGCCGACGACACTCTGGAAGAAGCTCAAAAGATCATTGTGACTCAATTCGCGGGTGACGAACCGACTGTGATGGACCCCTTTTGCGGTGGAGGTTCCACGCTGGTCGAGGCGCAACGTCTCGGACTTCCTACATTCGGTAGCGATCTCAATCCCGTTCCTGTACTGATCACTCGCACAATCACGCAGTTGCTTCCACAGGTGCACGGCAAACAGCCACTGCATCCACAGGAAGCCTCATCCAAAACCAGTGATGTGGGAAGTAAGCGCGAAGGACCTGTTCACGACGATGAGGTCCTGGCACTCTTCCCCAAGAGCGGTACAGCAAAGACTTATAGTGGCTACGAGGGTCTAGCCTGTGATGTCACCTACTACGCTTTCCAGGTCGTCGAGAAAGCTAGGAAACGACTTTCGCAGTACTATCCAATTAATCATGACGAGAGAACGATTGCCTGGATTTGGGCTCGTACTGCCCATTGTCCAAACCCAACGTGTGGAATCGAAACGTTGCTCATCACCTCTTTTTGGCTTTCGAAGAAGAAAGGCGACCTGGCATGGATCGAGCCGCATGTCGAGAACGGAGATCTGCGGCTCGATGTAATATCCGGACAACGCGGGGGAGAGCCTCCAGTCGCGCCTAAAACTGGTCGAGGGGGGTCTTTCACGTGCCTTCGCTGTGCCCAAGTGATGACTGAAGAGTGGCTTTCCTCCGAAGGACTACACGGGCGCATGGGATACCGGATGACCTCAGTTGCTGCCGTAAAGAACGGCCGACGGATCTTCCGATGCCCAACCAAGGATGAGATTGAGGCTGCAAGGGCCGTTCCAGAGGTTCCCGACCCACCCACGCTCGCATTGCCGGATAATCCTCGCTGGTTCTCAGGGCCTCGATTTGGTCTCACGACTCAAGCCGACCTGTACACGCCTCGACAGCTTTTGGCGCTAATGACATTTACAGAGTTGGTCGCGGATACCCACGCAGAGGTTATTGCTGATGGCGGAAGTCGCCAATGGGCAGATGCAATTGTTTCCATCCTCGCCCTCGCGATAGGAAGGTTGGCGGCGAGCAATTCAAGCCAGGCAAGGATTACAGTTCAAAATAACGGCACAACTACACGTTTCAATGGCGCCTTTGCCAGAAACGACTTGCCGATGACATGGGATTTCCCTGAAATGGAGATACTCGGCTCGGAGGGAGTATGGCTAGGATCCCTACCCACTGTCCTAGATGCACTCTCCTATGTGCCTCATGGCGTTGGTGTGGCTCTACGCGCAGATGCCCGGTCAGTAGTTTCTCCGAAGCCAGCCCTAGTAGCCGCCGATCCGCCGTATTTCGATGCAATTGGATATGCGGATCTCAGTGACTATTTCTATATCTGGCACCGGCGCGCTCTCAGAGATGTACATCCCGATTTGTACCCCACAGTTGCGACGCCTAGGGCTGGAGAATTGACGGCCGTCCCATCTCATCATGGGAACAATAAGAATACTGCTCGTATCTACTTTATTGACGGATTCACTGAGACGTTCAGGAATCTCCAGCGGTCCCTTGCGCGCGACCTGCCGATGTTGATTGTTTACGCTTCGAAGGAACAGTCTGGCGGCACCCAAGAGGCTACCCGCTGGTCTTCGATACTGAGCGCCATAATTGCCGCTGACCTTGAGATCACTGGCACGTGGCCAATTCATGGAACGCGCACAGCGCGACTAATCGGAATTGGCACCAATGCTGTAGCTACGTATGTCGCTATGGTATGCCGTCCGCGTCCGACGGACGCGGAAATGTGTTCGTTGAGCGATTTTAACCGGGCATTGCGGCGCGAATTGAGGCCGGCGGTTCACGGATTTCAGGCTGCCGGAATCTTGCCCGTTGATCTCGCGCAAGCAGCAATGGGGCCAGGAATGCAGGTTTACTCGCGGTATCGGCAAGTAGTCGATCAGTCAGGCAATCGCGTGTCGATTGAACAGGCACTGAGGCTGATAAATTCGGCACTCGGCGAGGTCCTCGATGAACAGGAGGGTGAGCTTGATCCTTATTCTCGCTTTGCAGTTGCATGGTGGGATAAGCATGGCTGGAGTGCAGCAGCCTTTGGTGAAGCTGACCAGCTAGCACGGCCACAGGGGATCTCAGTTGATGATGTAATTCGCGCGGATGTCGCGCGCTATCCAAGGCCTGGCTTCGTCGCCTTGCTTGGATCCGGTGAATTGAATCATAACTGGAAGCCTTCTATCGATAGGCTTCCTACGGCGTGGGAAGCAGTTCATCACCTTGCTGATCGCCTCATCGCTGGTGGTGGCGAAGTGGAGGCGGGAGAGTTGATGAGTGAACTGGGCACTTTGCGTGATCCAGCACAGGCATTGGTGTATCGGCTGCACGATATAGCGGCAAAGAGGGGCCGAACGAAAGACCAGGAGCGCTACAACTCTCTGATTGGCAGTTGGTCGGATCTTCTAGCCGTAGCCGCATCTACAAGGGGTGGATTGTTCTAGTGGCTGCTCTGTCCAACAAGGAACGTGTCGGTCGAGTGCTCGATCTCGCAGCTGCGGGGTTGAGTCCGTGGATGGTGGACCTCCTTACGCGCAAGTATGGAGAAGCCTGGCAGGCGCAGGTTCGCGCCGCGGCAGGGACGCAACTGCGTGAGTTCGCCGACAACGTTGATGACCCTTCCTATCTGTTCTGGGTGTTCGACAAACAGTGGCCTGCGCTGTTCCGCCATCATGTGTCACACGAGGAGTGCCGGTGCGTGTCCTCGCTGTGGGATGCCCGTAAGGAGTGGGCGCACGGCAGTGGGTTCACCGACGAGCAGGCAGAGCGTGTGTTGTCGGATGGCGAACATCTGCTTCGTCAGATCGGGGCCGTAGCCCAGGCGGACTCGGTGGATGAGCTCCGCCGGGAGTTGCGGCGAATCCGCTACGAAAAGGATCAAAAGCAGTATCAGGCTGCTGTCGAAAAGCGCCTGAGCGTGCGGTTGGATATGAGCGGGCTTCCCGCATGGCGCGATGTGGTCGAACCGCACGACGACGTGGCGCAGGGCACATTCCAACTCGCGCAGTTCGCCGCCGATCTGCGGCAGGTTGCCCTCAGCGTTGCGCGGCCGGAGTATGGCGATCCTGTGCAGTTCTTCGAACGCACCTATATCACCCGAGGGCTGAAGTACCTGCTCTCGCAGGCGCTGCAGCGGCTTAACGGCATTGGCGGCGAGCCGGTCATCGACCTGATGACCACGTTCGGCGGCGGGAAGACCCACTCCCAGATCGCGGTCTTTCACCTCGCAGGCGGGACCCCCGCAGACTCCCTACCAGGTGTTCGAGAGGTCTGCGAGGAGACCGGCGTTGCCGACGTACCGACCGGGGTAAAACGGGCGGTCATCGTGGGCAACGACCTTTCGGTACTCGGATCTGAGAAACCCGACGGCACTATAGTCAACACGTTGTGGGGCGAACTGGCGTATCAGTTGGGGAAGAAAGACGGCTACGCGCGTATCGCCCGGTACGACGAGAACAGTGTCCCCCCGCCGACCAGCGACCTCGTCGCCATGCTTGAGGCTTACGCGCCGTGTGTGATCCTGGTCGACGAGTGGGTCGCTTACCTGCGCCAGTTGTACTCCCATGGCACCGACAACCCCTATCCGGCGGGTACGTTCGACGCGCACCAGACGTTCGCCCAGTCCCTCACCGAGGCAGTTAAAGCAGTCGATACCGCACTGATGGTTGTGTCCCTGCCCGCATCGGACTCGGTGCGCGACATGGGTGACGGGATCACCGGGAACACCTACGAGATCGGCGGCACAGCGGGCCTTGAGGCACTGCGCAGCCTGCGCTCGGTCATCCACCGTCTGGAGACTCCGTGGCAGGCCGCCACAGTGGAGGAGTCCTACGAGATCGTCCGGCGGCGCATCTTCAAGCCACTAACCGCGGAAAGCATCGGCGGCCGCAACCTCGTGATCTCCAAGTTCGCCGACTTCTATCTCCGGAACGCGAACGTGCTGCCGAGTGAGGTGCAGCAATCGCTGTACCGGGATGTGATGAGGAATGCGTACCCTATTCACCCGGAGATGTTCAACCGGCTCTACCAGGACTGGTCGACACTGGAGCGTTTTCAGCGTACGCGGGGTGTCCTGAGACTTATGGCGACCGTCGTTCATGCCCTATGGGTACGCGGAGACAAATCGGCGCTGATCATGCCCGCGTCCATTCCCCTCGACGATACCAAGGTCTTCGAAGAGATCACCAGTCACCTCGACGACCCTTGGAAGCCGGTCGTCGACGCCGACGTCGCTGGCGCGGGCTCAACCGCCGACATGATTGACCGCGACATCCCTCTGCTCGGCAAATCGATGGCCGGAAAGCGTGTCGCGCGATGCGTCTTCCTCGGTACCGCTCCTAGCGTCAACAAGAATGCCCGGGCTGGCGGGTCCGCCCCCATTGGAGGTATCGAGCAGAAGCGCGTCGTTCTCGGCGCGACCTATCCCGGCGACAACCCCGCCCACGTCGCTGATGCGCTGCGGCAGCTCGGTGACCGCGGCAAGTACATGAACCGCGACCAGGACCGGTACTGGCTATCCTTGCAGCAAACCGTATCCCGGATCATGCAGGAACTCGCCGACGGCTACGACGTCTCTGAAGTCCACGCTGAGCTAACCAGGACCGTTCGGGAGGAGACTGATCGTGGTGTCTTCGCGCGAGTCCACAGGGTTCCCACTGGTACCAGTGATGTTGACGACGAACCAACTGCCGCGCTTGTCATCTTCGGCCTGGATCGGCCTCACTCGAAGAGAGCGGCATCAGTTGCTTCAGACGCGGCACGTGAGTTCCTTGCGCGTCGCGGTGGCCAGCCCCGGATCCACAAGAACACGCTCGTGTTTCTCGCCCCGGACATGGACCGTGTAGACACGCTTGACTCGGTGCTGCGCCGCAAAATGGCGTGGGCCTCGATCAAGGATCGAGTCCGGGAACTGAATCTGGACCAGCACAACATCACCGTTGTCGAGAACCGACTTGTCCAGGCCGGGCGGGCCGTCGCCGCCACGATCCGTGAAACTTATAAGTGGATGATAGTCCCATACCAAGAGCCGGGCGACAGCCAGATCCAACTCGAAACGATCATCATGAACGGTAGTGGCACGCTCGCAGAGCGGGTCACAGCCAAGGCGGAGAACACCGAGTTCGTACTGAGGACCTACGCCCCCTCGCTGTTGCGCCAGCAGATCGACCGGCTCCAGCTATGGAGCAATCAGCGCCATGTCCAGGTCGGGACCCTCTGCGGGTACTTCACTCAGTATCTGTACATGCCCCGGGTCCAAAGCCATGAAGTGATCCGCATGGCCATCCGGAATCTGACCGAGGTCCTGCTCCCCGAGCAAGACGGGTTCGCCTACGCTGATGGCCAAGACAGTGATGGTCGCTACGTTGGCCTGGTCCTCCATGACCCACCTGCCACTGTCAGCAACTCTGGCCTGGTCGTCGATCCTTCGGTTGCGCAAAAGCAGATCGACGACGAGACCTCGTCCGCACGCCAGGGCGGCACGATCGGTAGGGTGGCGGGCGACACCGCGGGGGGCAGGACAACAACTGCGGGCACTCTCGCCAGCGTAGAAAACGGAACGACCGGTGGCGGAACATCCCGTGCTGAGGCTAGTCAGGTGCGGGCCACCCGATTTCACGCAACCAAGGTGCTGGATCCGACCCGTCCTGTGCGCGACGTCAGTCAGATCAGCGACGAAATCCTCACCATGTTCACCGCCAGTGGCGCGGCAGTTCAGATTACGGTCGACATAGAAAGCACAGCCGTAGCGAAGCTAACCCCTGACCAGGTGACCGCGCTTAAAGAGAACTTGAACACGCTAGGCTTCAACGAATGGAACGTTGAGTAACACAATCACTGCCAAGAACCAGGCTCAGCGTTAGCTAAATTATAAACAGGTTTTTGGCACTGTTTATAGAGGTCGAATGGCTTGAGACGTTGAGTCACACTTGAGCTTGAGTTTCCTCCATCATCTTCTTGCGAATCGCAGTACTGACTTTAATTGCACCAGAGTCAGAGACCAACGCCAGGCTTCGTTGGAGTTGCGAGGTTGAGACTCCGGTGTCTGGTTGAATGCCGTTAACGAACGGAAAGTTGATGGGTTCCCGCACCTCTGCTACGACCTGCATCGGGACTATATATCCAAAGCGGTATATCCCACCCGGCCAGGGGGCTTCTGCTGTCGTGTGCGGCACCTTCGCAGGTCCGGTCACAACCGCTTCTGCCACATAGCCGCGTCCAGCAAGCCAGACGAGCAAACGGTCCTCGGCCTGAACGCGTGGGCGACCACGGCGACCTGGCACGCCGTAAGCGCTAGCTTGCTTGCACAGGTCCCAGTTACCCGGGCTTGATTTCGCAATTGTGCAGACAAACCACGACAAACAGCACCACCTCCTCGCGCAACTGATTCACCATCTGTGACCTGTACGTTCCTCCCCACAAGGCTCTCATGCCAGGACTACTCTGTTGACCGGGCCAGTCAGCCATGTCACGTGCCCATCGCCAGCGCGAGTCCCATGCTCAGGGTGCGGGTGCCCACTGGCAAGGTGCTACGGGAACCCGGCCCTTCGGCGATCTGCTTCCGGCATGTGTGAGGCCACTGTCCTGCTCCTCATTAGAGATCCCTGGGTGGGCCTTGAGAGCGCGATGTACCCGTGGAATGTCAGTACCGCACGATACCTTCGCCTCACACAATGACACCCGGCCAAGCGGAGGTGTTGATGGGGTCTTCAGCGCATGCGGTCGTCAGTCCAACTCCACTGACACGCACCATTCGCCGCGCTCATCTCGTCTGCCTCCCGGGCGCACGTAGCTCGCGCACGGCACAGATTACACCATTGGCAGGAGATGCACTCCGGTGAATCAACCGCGACGGTGGTGGCAGGACGTCCTGCCGAGTGACTGGATAGCGTTCTCCCTGCCGGATGAACTGGTGCGGGAACGCTACACGGCATTGCTGGCTGCGCTGGAAGAGCTGTCTACCCGCGGGCCGATGTCCAGCCTGGGGGACATCCTGGCTCAGTTGCGATCAGTCGGCTTCTACGACCCGCTGGATGAAACGGAGTTGCGCAACGCGCTTGACCAGCTTGCGACGTGGGGCTTCGCGGAGCCGTTCCGTGACTATGCGGCGCCGGTCCGCGGGTACCGGGGGATGACCGCCCGCCAGGAAGCGTGGGCGCTGACCCGCAGAGGCCGGGGCATTGTGGCGGCTGTCCGGTCGGCTGTGATCGATGCCAGCCGCGCGCTGCAACTGCCCAGCCGGCTGCTGGACAGCGTCGAGCACACGATCCGCGGCATGCTCGGTCACCTCGGTCACGACGACGGCCTGCTGCCGATTGACCTGGACGATGTACGGACGCGTATTGACGAGCTTCAGCGCGTGACCGCTGACTTCTACACCGCCCTCGCGCAGATGGTGCAGTCCGACGTCACGGACGACGCCCTGTTCGGCGACAACCGCGACCGGGTCATCGAAGCGCTGCGGCAGTTCCCGCGTGAGTACGGTCGCGCACTTCGCCGCGTGGAGAGCGCGCTGGCTGACCTCCGCCTGGCCGGGCACCGGCCTTTGGTGGAGGCGGCGGTCTCCCACGCGGGCCTGGTGGACGCTCAGGATGAGCAGTACTGGGTGGATGAGCGCGTCCGTCGGCTGTCTGACCTGGAGGCGTGGTTCGAACCTGATGGCACCGTGCAGCGGCTGATCTCCTCGGCGACGGGCGCGGTCTACACGCTGCTGGTGGCAATCGACCGTCGCCACGCTGCACGGCGCAGGGGGTCGGACGTAGGCGCCGACTTCCGGGCTCTCGCCTACAGCATTCACGGTCAGCAGACCGCCGCCGATGCCCGCCGGGTGTACGCGGCGGCCATGGGCGACTGGCCAGCGTGGCATGCCGTGACCGGGGTGGCGGGTGAAGACGTAGCCCACGGCTCCGCAGCGGCTGCGGGCACCTGGAGGCACCAGGTCGAGGTGACCTTGCGGACGAACGAGCGGCAGTCCCCGCCGGGGGGACGTCCGCGCAAGGTTCCGGACACGCGCGCCGACCGTCAGGCGGCCCTCGCGCAAGCTGCCGCCGAGGCGGACAGGAACCGCCAGCTCGCCCGGTTGCTGGTAACCGACGCTGAGGTCGGGCTGGCGCACTTCTCCGGGCTGGAGACGGAGGCGGCGATCATCTTGTTCAGGGCCATCGAGTCGGCCTTGGCTCAGTTCGATCATTCAGCGGGCTATGGCCAGGCCCGAGCCGAAGGCGCCAACGTGGTCGTCGAAGTGCGTCACGGGGTCCAGGGCCATACTGTCCTAGTCGAACTGGCTGAGGGCCGGCTGACCGCCCTGGACCTGCGAGTCCGGGTCACGGCAGCTGAAGTGAGCTCGCCGGCGTCCCGAGATCATGAACAAGAGCGGTCGTGGAGTGTCGCATGAGCAATCTGGGTCTTCTAAGCCCCGACCTCAGGGAAGCCGCCCGGCAGCTCATCGCAACGGGGCGAATCCGCGCCGAGACGGAACCGGAGCGGTACAAGGCGGCACTGGCGGGGCGGAAGGAACTCAACGATTTCTTCCGTGAGGAACTCGGCTGGCCGGTTGAGATACTGGACGTCGCGCGCCTGGTTCGCCTGCACAAGCGCCGCAGCGACCCGCCGGCCGATCGCGGGCCGCGGCTACTTCGCGAAGGCCGGCCGGGTCCGATGGCCCCGCCCGTCGTCTTGGTGCTGGTAATGCTGATCTGTGAGCAGCTATGGCGCCGCCCGAGGGTGACCCTGCGCGAGCTGCTGCAGTCGATCGCGCAGGTATGCGCGATCGAGGCACCATCAGGCCGCCTGCCGGCTTTCCGCGTGGTCGCCGGCGATGGCATCAGCAAGAGGGAAGCGCAGCAGAACCGGCAGCACCTAGTCGACGCCTTGAAGTTGCTGGAGGCTGAGGGGTCCGTGACGGTTGATGCCGACCTGGACCGCGCGGCCGCCGACGAGGACAGCGACCTGGTCGTCACGGCGATGCGCGACAGGCTCGCCGCCAAGCTCTCATCCCTGTCCCCAATGCTCCTGGGTCTGAACGAACTGCCCCCAGCGCAGCACGCTACCGCTCTATCCTCCGAGTTCCTTGCTGATCACTCCGCCGGTGACCTGGACGGCCCGGCAGCCGTGACTGTCCGGGACCGGCGGCTCCAGGCGGTACGCCGGCTTGTCGACGACCCGGCGACCAGCCCGCTCGGCGACGGAGACCAGGTTCCCTACCTGCATACGATCAGCGGGCGGGAACGCGCGCTGACGGTCACGATGTCGCTAGGTCTGGCAACCAGCGTGCGCCGTGACTGGTGGGAAGTCACCGACCCGAGCGGGCTCGCCAGCGGCACCGACTTCCCCAACGGGCGGAGAACGGAACGGCAGGCAGCCCTTGCGCTGCTCGCGTCCCTTCCCCGCCGCCAGGACCCGTCCGCACCGCTTCCGCTAGCCGAGATCACCACGGTGCTTGAGGAGGCGCGTGCATCGCTTCCTCGCTGGGCTGCTGCCTACGACGGGCGCCTGCAGGCCCTCGCGCGGGCGGCGGCTGGTGAGCTTGCCGCCGTCGGGCTGCTACATCACGACGAGGAGCAGGCAGACCAGTGGCTCCCAACCCCCGGCATCCACTTGTGGCGGGTGCGCGTGCGCCGGCCTGAACCTGATGCTCATGTGGACAGCGGAGTTCCGCAACCCGGCGGAGCGGCCAGCGTGCAGCCTTCCGGAAATACAGGCCCAGCCGGGGACAACCACCCGCTAGCCGCCGTTGACGACCCGGGGAGCACATCATGAGCGTCATCGAGCACCCCTCACGCCACTCTGCAGTGACGGGGGACTGGGACCTGGGCCATCCCGGTGCCGAAGGGCGGTGGCAGCCGACCCGTGCCGGAGTCGTCAACTCCTGGGCGTGGGCCGAGGAAACGTTCCTGTTCGCCGATGGGTGGCTGGCGCTGACCGGGCCCAATGGCTCCGGCAAGTCGCTCACTGCCTCGATGCTTGTCACCGTGCTGCTCGACGGTGACGTATCGCAGACCGCACTGTCCGTCTCGGGCAAGGCCGCCGGAACGCTGACAAGCCGCCACACCGACCGAAACGAGCGAGACGACAAGACTGGCGTTTGGTGGCTGGAATACGGCCTGCGCGATTCCCTGGGGCAGACCCAGCACCTGACGACGGGGCTGTGGCTCCGGAGCAGCGGCGGTGACTTGCAACGGGCCTTCTTCATCACGCCAGGATGTGTCGGAACCGACCTGATCCTCCAGCGTGACCGGGAGCCTGCCCGCATCGGTGACCTTGCCCAGCAGTTGTCTGCCGGCGGAGGGGAATTGTTCACGTCCTCCTCGAAGCTGCTTCCCAAGATCGTCGCTCACGTGCAGGCAGTGGGGGACGAGGCTGACTACCGGAACTCCGTTCGGACCCGCCTGTTCTCGCCTCTGGAAGAGGTGCAGTTCGAAGCGCTGGTCAGCGTCCTGCGCAGCCTGAGAAGCGTACGGACAGCGGAGGCGATCTCCCTCAAGCAGATGTGCGCCGTGCTAACCGACGCCCTGCCGGCGCTGGACCCCGATCGCCTCACCGTCATCGCCGAGTCCATGGAGCGCATCGCCGATCTGGAGAACCAGCTCCAGAGGACCAAGACGGAGACTTCCCTGCTGGAGACCGCCGACAAAGCGTACCAGCGCTATCTCGTCGCCGTCGCCCAGCGTGAGGCAGCGGCGCTCATCAACGCCAACAACCATTTTACTGACCAGGCCAGGAAGGAACGAGAGGCAACAGGCACCCTCAAGGCCGCCCGTGACCGGCAATCTGAACTAAAGGACAAGCATGCCGGGGCGCTGGTCACGATCTCCGAGCTAGAAGGCCAACGAGAAGCCGCTGACGCCGTCATGCGCGATCACGCCGGGGCCGAGTTGCCACACATGCAACAGAGCGCCGAAGAGGCTGCCCGTGAAGCAGCCGAGGCCGCCACACGGGCCGGGGACGCCCAGTCAAACGCGGAAGACCTGGCTGAACGCGCCTCCTCCTCCGCAGGCTTCTCCGCCAGCGGCCTAAAGCACCTCACGGCCCTGACAGCGCAACTTCGGGCACAGGCGCTCGGCCTCGGTGCGGACGCCGCCGTTCAGCGCCTCCTGAAGGTCGCGGATGAACTCCTGGTACCGCGCCCCATGGTGACGCCACCTGCCGAAACCACTCGCCTTTGCACGGTACCCCTGGCGTGGGTCGAGGCACGGGAGGTCCAGGTCCAAGGACTCCGTGGAGCCCTGCGCGGCCACGAGCAGGCTCAGCAGAAAGAGAAGGCGGCGGCGCAGGAGCGGAGGGATGCGGAGGATGAAGAGGACAGGAGCCGGAGCAAGGCCGACACCGCCGCGGGCAAGCGCGAGGAAGCAGAGCAGGCCCTGCGGGAAGCCCTCGGCATCTGGGACGCAAACTCCCGATGGATCGGCCCCGTCCCGCAGGAACTGACGACCCAGGGCGAAGACGACAGCGACGATCGTCTGCACCTCGACCGCCTCATGGTATGGCTGTCGGGGGCCGCTGACGCTGCCCAGGACCGCATCGGCCTGACAAATCATGAGAAAGCCGCAGCCACGGATGCCGCCCTGGCCACCGCAGCCGCCGAGGCGAGTCTGGAGGCCCGTGCGCTACAGGACAAGGCAGCTGAAGGCTCCGCTCAGGCTACGAGCGGCTACAACTCCACGCTGCAACGCGTGCAGGCCGAGGCCGTGCTTGCCGAGCAGGAAAAATCAGAGGCGCTAGCGACCCACGACCACGCCATCGAATCGGCGAACGCCGATGTCAGAGCGGCAGAGCAACGTCTGGAGGAAGGTGTACAGCAGGCGCGGAACGCCGTGCGCGAATGGATGGGCCAGGTCCGCGCATGGCTAGCAGGGGCAGGGTACCTCGCTCGCGTTGCCCTCTCTCTGCCAGCCCCAGATGCAGATTCAGCCGAACTCGACAGGCTTGAACCTGCCGCCAGCCGCGCGGCGGTGGCAGATGCCCACGACGCGGTAGCCTCCCAGCTGGAGCGCGCTGTCGCCCAGGCACAACATGGAGTGGACCGGGCGGAGCAGAACGTCAGCACTGTGGAGGCTGACCTTGAGGGAGCACGCCGGGCAGCACCGGTACCTTCCGCACCGCCATGGCGGACGCGCAAGCCGACTGACGGCATCCCGCTGTGGGCGCTGATTGACTTCGCCGCGCACCTGACTACTGCCCAGGCGGATCGCCTGGAAGGCGCGCTGCTCGTCTGCGGCCTCCTCGACGCGCTAGTCACGCCCGACGGCCTGGCGATCGCCGGGGACATTTCCCTTACCCCGGTGGGGGCCGCACCCGGCGGCACCACGCTGGGAGACCTGCTGCAGATCGAGCCAGACACGGGTGTTGACCCGGAGTATCTCCGCAGGCTCTTGCGAGCCGTTCCCGTGGACGCGCCCGGCGGTGACCTCTCCGGCGGCACGCTCGTCAACGGCGTGCTCACGGCGGCCGCTCCCACCGGATACCGATCGAAGTACATAGGCCGCACGACCCGCGAGCGTGCCCGGCTAGCACGCGTGACCACGCTCGAAGGCGAGCTGGCTACCGCCAGGGAGCAACTCCAGGCGGCACGTGACTTCCTGCTGGCCCGCGAGGCTGACGTGCTCGCCGCCCGCGCCGAACGGGACGCGTTCCCCTCTGGCGATGGGATCGATTCTGCCCGTGCCCACGTCGGCAGGCTACGGCTCGATCTCGCGGCGGCCAGGCAGCATGCTTCGACCCGCATCAGCGATGCTGACCTGACCCTGCAGCGCATCCTGGGGGACATGGAGCGCGCTGCTGATGCCAGGGCCTCGGCTCTCGGCGCAGCCAAGCAGTCCATGGACCAGGCCGCGCGGGCCGCGGCTGACGCCACCAGGAAGGCAGAATCGGCAGCAGCCGCCGCCGCCGAGAAAGCTGAGGCAGCGCGCCGCAGCGAGCAGGCCCGCGAGGACGCTGCCGCGGCGCAAAGACAGGCAGACAGCGAGCGGGAGTCCTTTCCCGCGCAGCATGTCCAGCGTGTCCGGGTTGCGCACCACGCGGAGGACGAGGCCGCCAGGGAACTGGAGCATGCTCGTGCATCAGTCGTCAAGGCAACGGAACGGCACCGGCTGGCCAGCCAGGGAGTCCGGGATGCTCTCCGGAAGCTTAATGACGCGGCCGCTCTTCCCGGCGGGGCGCTCCTGCCCACCAGCCAGGCGGGCCTCGATGAGCACAGGGACGCGGTTATCCAGCTCGGGCATCAAGTCGAACTGTGGGACCATGCCGCCCAGCGAGCTATCGAACTGTTGCGCGATGCCGCCCGCGACGCGGCCGCGGCAGCCCGCGGCGACGCGATCGCTGCCAAGTCCCGCGAGGAAGCCCAGGCCAAGCAGCTCAAGGCGACCAGGCAGGCTGCCGCCGCGGCAGAAGCCCGGAGGCTGTACGGAGCCGAGTACGAGAAGCTGGTTGAGGGCCGGAAGAAGATCGGGGATGAACTGGCGGAGATAAAGGCAACGGCCGAGCAGCTTCTGACGGCCCAGATCGGCGCCGGCGAGGAGGCTGCAGCAGCCAGCTCTGCCCTGGAAGCGATCGCCCCGCAGCGTGAATCGGCCGGACTGCAGCGGGACAAGTGCCTTCGGGACCTCGGCCGCCTCATTGACGAGCGACTCGCCGGCATGCCTGAAGACCTGCCTGCCGATGCGTCCGGTCATCCGGCCAACCTCCCGGCCGGGCTTGCCTGGGCACGCCGGCTGCTCGGAAACCAGCCTTCAGGAGCAGACCGCCTAGACGTGCTTACCCAGGCCCGCGCGCGGGCCATGTCCTCCCTCGAAAACAGCGCACGCACCGCGAGCACGTCGCTAGCGCGGTTCGGCCGGCAGGTAACCGTCTTCACGATCGAGGGAACCGATTGGCGGCGCGCGATCGTCGCCGATCCCGAAGCAACGCGAGGTGAGGATCTCCACCAGGCGGTTGAGGGACTGCGCAGGGCGGCCGAGCAGCTCGACTCGGACCTGCGTGAGGATGTCAAGCAGACCATGCGAACCGGGTTGTTCACCCAGTTGCAGCGCGACATTCAGGTGCGCCGGGAGGCGGCCCAAGACCTTGTCCGGCAAATCCGGGGCACGCTTGGCGGCGTGCGGACCGGTGTTGCGAATGTGGGTATCGATGTCGACTGGACGGTCCGCAAGGACAGCGACGCGCAGCGAATGGTCGAGCTCATCGCGCAGCCCCCTTCCGATGACGTATACGACCAGATGTACGCCGTGCTGCGGCAGCGGATGGACGAGGTCGCTGGCGAGGAATGGAAGGACCGGGTAGCGCATACCTTCGACTACCGGGAATGGCATGAATGGACCATCAGGGTCACCCACTCCTCCTTCGGTAATGACGGCTCGGGCACGGGGAAATTCAAGGAGGTCACGACCCGGTCGAACCCGCTGGAGTCGCTGTCAACCGGCGAGCGGCGACTTGCCACGATGCTCCCGCTGCTGGCTGCCGCCTGGTCCATGTACGCCGGGGAATACAAGGGGCCAAGGCTACTGTCGATCGATGAAATCGATGCTGCATTCGATGAGCCGAACCTGCGCCAGGTGCTCGCGCTGCTGCGCTCCTGGGACTTCGACGTCCTTGCAACCGCCCCGTCAATGACCCCGCTCATCAAGCGGGAAGCAGGACGCGTCATCGTTCACCAGGTGGCCCCCGTCGGCAAGCACCGGATGACCATTCCGTGGATGTGGGAAGGACACGGCGAACCCCAGCCCCTCACCCTGGAGCTGTCACTATCCGGATCTTCGCCCCAGCCGCAGGAGCACGCGTGACGGCCGACCTCTCGCTGCTGGCCCGCGATCCGGAACTGGCCCCGCTGTGGGTGGTGCTCCATGAGCGCCTGTGCGCGGGGCGCGATCCTGACTCCATAGCCTCGGTAAAGGTCCCGGGACTTTCGCCACCGGGGGTGGCAGCGCTGAGATCCTGGCTTGATACAAGCGCGCGCCGCCGCCGCGGCAAGTCGTCAGTGCCCGTCAGCCCTTCCGGTGCCTCGGTACCGGTCCGCGACCTGCTGGGAGTACTGGGCATCAGCCCGGGCGATCTGCGCCCGTTGGTCGAGCAGGCCGTCGGCCGGCCGGTTGTCAACCGGGCGGCGGCCCGCAGGGGGGCTGCCGCGATCCGGCAAGAACTCTGGGCCTATGCCGCAGACCAGCTGCCGAACCTCCCCGGACTCCTCGCCCGCTTGCGGGCAACCGGCATCAGCGACGACGACGCCCCGGCACGACGCCTCATCCGCGCCCTCGCCACGGCTGCCTGCCGCCTGCCCTGCGAGCCGCCCGTGAGCCTTGCGAAGCTGTCCCACGACTGTGCAGGCGACCCGCATTTCTTCGACCTCGACACGTATGCCGGCACTCTCCTGGTGACCACTGCCGCCGAGTTCTCCGGCCGGCCAGAGCCGAACAGGCCAGACCTGATCCGCGCTCTTCTCCTCGATGCCGGAGTGATCGCCGACAGGCTCAGCGCTACCGTCCTCTTGCACCGGGTCAAGGTCAGTGGTGACGGCCCGGTGGACAGGCGACTGCGTGAGTCCGATACGCCGGTCGCCCTGACCCTGCTCGATCTCACTAAAAGCCCGCCCAGGCTGGCACCGCAAACCCTGACGGTTGTCGAGAACCCCTCGGTACTCGAAGCCGCGCTTGCTTCCGGTAGTCGTCTGCCCCTAGCGTGCACCAGCGGCCATCTGGGCAGCGTCGATCACGCCCTGCTGCAACTCGCGGTCGATCAGGGGATACACCTACGGTATGCCGGTGATCTTGACGACCACGGCTTCAGGATCGCCGAACAAGTGGCACAGACCTACGGAGCTCAGCTGATCGCCATGGACGCCGCAACCGTTCAGGCTGGAGGGTCCGAACCCTCAATGGTTCCGCTCACCTTCGTTCCCGAGACCTCAGACCCGGAACTAGCCGAAGTTCTCCGTAAGAGCAAGTTCGTACTTTTCCAGGAGCATGACGTAATCGTGGACCAGGTTCTCGACGACGACTCGGCAACACCGCTGACCCCACAGATCAGAGCTTGATCTGACAAGCATCTCTCTACGCGGCGAAGCCAGCCGGAAAGTTCTCCGTCCGCGAGCCGCCGTCCGGATCTACCACGACACTATGGAAATCCCGGCCGGTATCGATGCCCGCTCTGGGCGCCCCGGGGCATAGCAGAAGCCGTCGCTGTGCTGTTGATGACGTGCTGCTTCATGGCCATGGTGGTGGTCCTCGCGACGGTCGCCATGGCGGTGGACGTGAAGTCGGTCAGCAATGCTGTGGTCACCACGCTCATCGAGGCGTCCGGCATCGCCTACGTCCCGGGTCTCCGGCTTCCCGGCTACGCCAGGCCGAGCAGGCGGGTTGCTTCGGCAGCTACGCCTCTCTTGCCCCCACACAGGCCGGGGCAGTCGCGGCATCTGCGTGACCATTCCACCACGGAGACGGTGCTGTAATAGAAGCAGAGCGGTAATGCCCGACTGCGGGAACTGGTTTCCATTCGGGAGGCTGCCGTGTTGGAATCCGATCGTCTCTGAATTTCTTCGAGGATCGCGGCATGAACTCCTACCAGTCGTGCGAAGGCAGTCCCTGGCCGGATGACCCGTGGACCAATGCGGAGGATGCATCGTGGGCGGGCACGCGCGACGATCCATGGGCCGGAATAGAGGAGGACGAGTGGACTGAAGCGCAGGATGACCCCTGGGACGATACAGGAGAAGTCGACGACGAGATTACCTACGCGCTGGGACGCATCCCCGGTCGGACCTATTTCTCGAAGAACTTTGACAAATACGGCGAACCAGCTCGATTCGTGACAAAGGTGTTGGATTCCGAAAACCAGATGGAAGTCGAACCCGATGGCCACGTGTGGGTGCTGCGCAGCTCACCTAACGGGCGATCGCAGGTGAAGTTCCTGATCAGGGGGAGTGAAAGGAGCATCACGGACATATGGTTCATGCGCATTCTCGCGACGAAGGGCGGCGGCAAGACGAAGGAGTGCATTCACCTTGACGGGCAGAACGCCGAACGTCTCATCGAAATGGTACGCAGCCTGGAGTATGTCCCCCTGGAAGGCGATCAAGGAGTGCGCGTCGATGACGCGCTCATGAGGGAGCTCCTTGCCAGTCCGACTACCCTGATCTCGCTCTACCGCAACGACCCGGATGCGTTCCGTCGGCTGATCACAGACGACGCGTCCGCCGGGGACGTCATCGCCGTCGCTTACAGACGAAAGCAGGTCGAGCACTTCCGCCGGCTTCTTGAAGACAGTGACTACTTCGACGCCCAGGTGACGCAAGCCGGGACTGGCAGGCCGGAGGATGTCTGGCAGAAGTTCTTCGAGGCCAATCCCTGGATCTTGGGAGTCTCGCTGACCGGCCAGATCCTAACCTCATGGAGCAGCGAGAAGCTGGAGCAAGTCGTTGCGGGCCGGTCGATCGCGGGTGTCGGGAAGCGGGCCGACGCGCTGTTCCGCACGGCGGGACGTATCCGGTCCCTCGTGTTTGCTGAGTTCAAGACACACCGTACGCCACTCCTTGATCCGCGCAAGGAACCCTACCGGCCTGGGTGCTACGGGCCGTCGTCAGACCTTGCCGGAGGCGTCACGCAGCTTCAGGGGACTGTCCACCGGGCACTGGCCGAGATCGGCGAACGTCTCGCGAGCACTGCGCCTGACGGCAGTGAGATCCCTGACGATTTCTCGTACCTCATCCGGCCAAGAGCCTTCCTCCTCATCGGATCCCTTGACCAGCTTCGGGGAGAACAGGGAGGAGTTCATACGGACCGATTCCGGTCCTTCGAGCTCTATCGGCGAAACACGGCAGAACCAGAAATTCTCACCTACGACGAACTCCTGGCGCGAGCCGAGTGGCATGTGACCAACCCCCAGACCTGACTGCGATTGCAGCCTCGGATCTACAGGGCGTCCGTGAGATCCAGACATGCGGCCTGGATATTCATATCGACCTGTGGCGATGCGCTCCGGGTGTGCGACAGATTTGTAGGTAGCCATGATCATCTTCAAGATGCGCCTGTTCAGATGGCCTATGTCTGGATGCGTACGACCTGCCAGACAGGCGCTCAGGAGTGGCGTCGCTCACGCGTGAGGCGCTGACCAGCACATTTTCATCTGGATGTGACCGCACAGCCAGACCAATCCGCTACCAGCGGGAACGCATCGGCCCTACATTTTTGACGTACACCCATGCGCTCCCGTCGTCCGTCAAATTGTCATGGCCCCGCTATACGCTCGGATCACTGATAAACGGAGGTGATCTTGATGGGACGCAAGCAGACGGACGAGATATCTGTCTTCGATATGGGGCAACTGCTGGTGTTTGCTGAGGGGATCGAGCGGCACGAGTTGCAGGTCGGCCGGGCTGAGGCCCGTCGCCGTGCTGTCGCAGAGATGCATATGGTGTTCGACTCACCGACATTGCAGGCCGCAGTTCAGCGTAACGATGCGCTGTTGCCCTCCTTCTTGGCGCAAGAGCTGAGCTGGGTGGCCCGGCGCCGTGACTGGCCATCCCGTCGCCAGCGGTTCGTTCGAGAGGAACGAGACGCCCATCTTGCAGAAGCCTGGCGACGCTGCAGCGAGTTACCGGCGAAACGCGGTGCTGTTCCGTGGAGCGCATGTGGTATGTCCTCTGGGAGACGACTGAGATCGCCGACCCCTGAACTACGCGCTGCGCAATACCGACACCACCCGCCGCTACAGTCCCCCGGCCGAACTGGCCGCCGCGCGGTTGGATGCGAGGCGCCAGCGATAGCAGCTCCTGGGCGTATCGTTCGGCGGCGAGCTTGCCGGTTTCCTCCAGGCAGGGGAGCGAGAGGACCGGCGGCGACCGAGGGAATTGGACTGCCGGGCGCTGACAGTGCTCAGCCGCAGCGCGAGCACTGCGCTTGCGCTGTGAGTCCACCGCAGTGCCGCGTGTGCAGGACGCTAGTCATCCTCGATAACCTCGGCTGCAACTTGGATGATCTTCCATAGCGGGCTGTCAGTGCGGTGATAGTAGACGCGGCGGCTGTCGTCCGGACGTTCCTCGTCCAGCATGCCGAGCCGGACCAGGCGGGCGAGTTCTTTGGCTACGTCTCCTTGCAGGATCACTTCGCGGGGTGGCTCGGACTGATAAAAACGGGGCTTGTCATGCCGGACTATCCAGAGAGCCAGCGCTAGTCGGCAAGACCGCCCGAAGAGCTGTCCACCTACCTCGCGCGCATCCAACGGCGTGTCCTACCCTGAGATCACTATTCACTATCTAGAATCTAGATAGTGAATAATCCACCTAGACTGAGTACAGCATGGATCGCTTGGTAGTTGCCAGTTCAGCGGCTCCCGTGACTCCTTGCCGGGGCGACGGCAGCGCCGTGCGCGTGGAGGCTGTCACCCTGCTCGGGGTGAAGGTGACTGCCTACGTTGTAATCAACGGAGCCGAGCACCAGCGGCGTGAGGCCGCCGGAATGGCGGCGGTCACCGATCCGGCCCTGCTGGACCGTCTGATGGACCTGCAGGTCGCCGTTCCCGTCAGTGATCCCGTGATCTGGGCGGAGATGACAGGTCAGCCATCCGGGATCATCGAGCGCAGTGACGACGAGACGAGCGTGACACGACGGCTGGAGTCGCCGCTCACGATCGAGGATGTGGTGGTGGCTGCGGCTGGCGACCGGGAGTTGCGGGCTGTCCAGGATGCCAGTTTGTTCGCAGGCTTCACGCGCCGGTGGGTGGCAGCCGCGCGGAGCCGCATACCGGTCTCAACGATGCTGGAGGCAAAACTGTGCGGCGTCGGCGTTGTCGATCCGTGCCGCAAGGTGCTGCTGCCGGCTGAGAAGCCCGTCGCCCCGACCATGGATGGCTGGTCATGGCTGTTGCAGGAGAAGGCCTACCGGCGATGGCTTAGCCGACGGTCTCAGGATCATGCGACGGGGAGCCCATCTCCAGCCACTGGCGAAGCCAGCGCGGTGCGGGCAGGGTAATCCCGTTCTCGGCCAGCGAGGCGCTCGTGTCCGCGCCCGCCTTGCAGACTTCCCACCATGCGTCCCGCGGCTGGGCGGCGGCGAAGATCCGGCGCGTGACCTGTTCCGTGCTCGCCATGTTGTGGCGGTAGGCCATCATCCGGGCGGCAGGCAGATCGACCTCGCCGAGTTCGGTGACCCGCAGCAGGCTGCTGCCACCGCAGACCGGGTCGTTGCAGCGCAGGACCTCCAGGCGCCGACTCCGGGCCAATGCGGGAAGCTTGCTCGCTTTGAAATAGTCATGCAGGGCAGGGACGAATACCGTCGGCGACTTATCCGGCTCGTCGTCATCCTCGCCACGCTCGGGCAGGCGCATCGGGAGAGGCCCGTGCCGGGTGTTTGCCGACCAGCCCACGAAGCCGGCGAACGCCCCGTAAGCGACGCCGCCGACGGCAGAGATGTCACAGCGCAGCAGGACCACTGGGATCCCGCCAACGGCGGACATGAACGTGAGCAGGCCAGCTATCGCCCCGGCGACGTCGAGGCCGTTGTAGCGATGGAGCAAGACGATTGCTACCGGCCGACCGGCCGACCGCACCTCCTCAGTAAGGCACGAAAGCCCCTCCCTGAGCCACCAGGGCTCAATAGGCAGGACCACCAGAGTAGGCTCATCGATCTCCGCCCACCGCGATAGTGCCTTCCGGAGCGCGGACCGGTCCCGGTTCCTGATCCGCGGCGTATCTGTGAGAACAAGCGGGACGCCTGCCGCTTGCTGGCGAATTAGCCATTCGTCGTAGTCGAAGAGCACGTCGGAACCGTCCTTCACCCGGGGGTCATATAGTGCCGGATCAACCAGGACTCCTGGCGTTTTCGCTGCCAGCTTCACACCCTGCTTGCCGGCCACCATCGCGCCTCCGTAGGTCATCACGATGGTACGTAGCTGGTCGACGGTGACGGATCCGCCGAGATACGGGAAGATCCCAGGCGAGATGGTTGCAGAGGGCAGACGCGGACTAGGTGCGACGTATGCGGGATCGATCTTCAACTTCGGGCACCTCGTACGAACAAGACACGATGAACTACTTCGGATACTAAGTGTGATAGCGCCCACGGTTGTGGTGACACGCCGAACCGTCCATTTATCGACGAAGGAAGACTGCCCGGCAAGCGAACCGACAGGCTCATGGAGGGCGCGGACTCGTGCGGTACAGATCTTGCCGTGGACCGCTGCAGGTAATTCCGTCCCGTAATTAGGTCACGGAAAGTTCCCCGGCCAAGTCCGGCTGGCGGTTCTCGCCTGTGGACTCCGCGCGGGAATGACCACCGCCCATTTGATGCGGGATGTGACCGGGGGCTTCGGTGCCTTGCGCAGCGGGATCTCTCGAGCCGCGGACCTGCTGCACGAGCGCGCGGGCGCGCATCGAGCCGATCCGCATCTGCCTGCGCAACGTCTCGGCGGACACAGGCCGGTGATGTTGGAGGCGGTGCGCCTGGTCGATCCGGCGTGCCTCGGCCAGCAGCTCGCCCAGCCCCGTCGCGGCTGAACGACCCGCCTGGCTGGTGCCAGGTCGGCTGGAACCGTCGGCCTTGGAGCCTGGGCCGTCCAAGAGCGGAGCCGAGGCCGTGGGCATTTCTTCGTCGGCGGGGGCGGGCCGCGCCTCCTTGCCGTGCAGTGCCGGGTCAAGGTTGCGGGGGCGGGCGTACAGGAAGCGGAGCATCGCGGGACCGGTCTCCGCCCAGCCGATGAGCAGGCTGGGGCCGACCGAGTCGAAGGCGGCCCGCCCGAAGGCGCCCGCGGTGACTGGACCGGCAATGTTCAGCGCCAGGGTCGCCACGCCGCAGGCGGTGAGCAGGATGCGGGCGGGACGGAGTTGGTCGCGGGGCACGCCGGCCATGGATAGGTGCCGGATGCCGATCAGCAGGCCGGCCACTGACAAGTCGACCGCCGGGCCGACGAGTGGCGCCACGAACGGCGGGACGCCAAGGGAGCGGCCCAGTGCCCACACGTTGCCGAACCCGAACGCGAACGTCAGTGCGGTGATCGCGGCGAGCACCACGGTGATCACCCGCCGGGTGAACACCTCCCCTGCCAGCTCCGCGGAGACCGCCGGGCCGTCGTGGCGGGTGGTGATAACAGGATTGCGGATAGCCTCATCCATGGATTCCTTGCCCTCCTTGTCAGGGCGGGGGTCAAGGTCCCGCTGGGATGTTGGCGCACCCTGGCGGGACCGCCTTCGGCGACTTCGCGGATGCGTGAACCTGGCATGAGCCGGATTCCGCAGCTACGGCGATGGCGGGCTCCGCCCGAGGTGAGCTGTAGGCTGTCCGCGCCGTCCCTGAGCAGGGCGGAAGCACGCACGGTCCAGATCCGCCCGCCGCGGTCGGAAGAGGCGGCGATAGGAGGTAGGCGGTGAGACGGGGATCGCGATCATCGGCTGCCCGTCCCAGGGCGGGGCTCGAACGCGGACTCAACTACCAGCGTCCCGGCGATGCGTTCTTTCGGGTGCCTGCGGTTCCCTTCTGCATTAGGTCCCGTTGGGGGCACGGCGCCCAATGTCAGAAAGAATCCATGTGCGCGTCGAGTTGGTCGAAGCGCTCCACCGTCGGGCTCTCAATGATCGCCCCGCGCGCGATGACCATCCGGGGGTCGGTGAACG
>Ga0335075_10000205_pt1 | contig 113982 bp, 111 predicted proteins | sample Lox_Sample_24_FD_206723 | JGI IMG/M metagenome (GOLD analysis project Ga0335075, IMG submission 206723) | Soil microbial communities from Loxahatchee National Wildlife Refuge, Florida, United States - Lox_Sample_2.4 | ecosystem: Environmental > Terrestrial > Soil > Wetlands | place: USA... | reverse complement strand
ACAACCCCGCCAGGTCACAAAGACAGGCGCTTTACGAGTCAGCCCGCCGCCCTCCCGGAACCCAACAACCCCAAGCGGACACCACCACCATCCGCATCACCAAGCCTGACACTGAGGCGCTTTTCAGTTAGGGAGATTCCTCTCCGCACCTTGTAGCTGCGAGCGCTCGAATCTCTCCCCTCCTCCCACGTCGATCATCGTCCGGGACCGCCGACCTTCTTCAGGTCCCGAAGATCTCGGACACTGAGCCGAGACCTACTTCGCCAAGCGCCCAGTCCAGCCAGTCACTCTCCGCGTTCGTCAGCAACAGCCACAACTCGACGTGCTCTCGCCCAGCGTCCGTGAAGGGGAGGATCAGCGTCTCGCGCCCGCGACCGGGCGCAATGGCTCGACGGACCGCGATGCCGTCGTGACTTGTGACGATCTCATCGGCTTGGCCGTTGCTCCCACCCGCGGCGGAAGACAGCACCACACCATCCGGAACGTTGGCGCCGAGTTCGTGGGCGAGGGCCGAGGCCATGCTGGGCAGTTTGTCCCCGAGGGCGGCAAGGCCCCACTCCGTCGTCGCCCAGAGGCCGGTCAGGGCGGTCACCCGCAGCCAAGCAGCGCCAGATCCCCTCATCTGATGCGACTTCCTCCCCATCGCACCGACCATGCGCGGAAGGAGACGATCGGCGATGGGAGAGCTGCGGAGTCCGTGCCCCTCCGCCGCATCCCGAGGAACGAGATACAGCTCGATGCCTTCCATCCCGCTCAACTGCCGGCCGGCCGCACCGGACGTTGCGATCCACCCCTCGATCTTCCGCACCTCCTCGTCGGTCGGCATTCGATGCATTTGACCAGCAACCCAGAGGCCACGCGGCAAAGCGGCGAAGTGCAGATGATCGGTGAGCGCGCCGATCGCCTCCCGCTCCTGGCGGGTTCGCTCGCGCTCTCGAAGTGCCTTGGTCTCCACCGCCACGCGTCCGTTCCCTGGGACGTCGAACGCGACGTCGCCGGGCGAGGCGCTCCCAGGCGGTTCTAGACGCAATGGCCAGTCGTGGCGCAGCACGTGCCCGGCCAGCTCGAGCTGGAGTTGGGTGTGCAGCCCGCGAGCAGCTGTCAGATCCCGTCGAAGATCTCGCCGGACGTCGCCCATCCCGTCGAAGTCGGAGAGAAGCTCCAACCGCAGCGCCCACTCAAGCAGTTCGGCCGCGCCGGCCGGATGGGACATGGCATGCACGAGCGCTGCCCAAAGCGGATGCTCCGCGTCACGCTGCGCGACCTGCGCCGCCCAGTCTTCGCCGAGCGTCCTCCGAAGCTGGTCCACCGCCCAGCGGATGGCTGTCGTCCAGGCCTCGGGCCGATCGATGCGGGCGTGCATGTCCGAGATGGCGTCCCAGCTCGGGGGCGGCACCGCCGGTCTTGCCGCGCTGTCCATCGGCGGATGCTCTCCGATTCGGCGGCGGCGCGGCCCCCGTGCGCCCGTCCTCTGCAGAATTTGTTCCGCGAGCGTCGCGGTCGCGCGCGTTCGAGGAACGAAAAAGGCCCGCGTTTGCGGGCCTTTTCTAGTGATCGGGGAGACAGGATTTGAACCTGCGACCGCCCGGCCCCCAGCCGGGTGCGCTACCAGACTGCGCCACTCCCCGTGGCTATGAGTTGGGGTGAAGCGGGCGACGGGACTCGAACCCGCTCCTAGAGCTTGGAAGGCTCCCGTGCAGCCGTTGACACCTCGCCCGCAAGCCCGGTACCGAAGTCTACCGGGACGAAGGGGGCTTGTTCACCCGGACTCGCGTCTCGGTCGGGACGGTGCCGTCGGGGTCGGTGAGGTTCTGGGGTGGCCAGGCGCCGGGCCAGTTGTCGAGCGCGCCGTCCAGCGTCACGACGGTGCCGCTCAGCGCCTCGCCGAGGGGCGACGCGAGCATCGCGACGAGCCAGCCGAACTCGCGCATCTCCCCGAGGCGCTGCAGGGGCACCGAGGCCGCCGCGCCCTTCCAGAGCTGCTCGGGGTACTTCCTCAGCGACTCGGTGTCGAAGCGGCCGATGGCGGTCGCGACGACCGCCACACCGTCCTCCCGGAAGCGCGCCGCCAGCTCGCGCGTCAGCGCCTCGACCGCCGCGCGCGCCGCGCCGGTGTGCGCCATCGCGGGCATCCCGTGGTGCGGCGAGACCGTGACGTTCACCACGACGCCACCGCCGCCCTCCTCGCCCCCGCCCGCCACGAGCGCCGGGACCGCCGCGCCCGTCATGTTCATCGTCCCCTCGACGTTCAGCCGCGTGACCGCGCGCCAGCCCTTGGCCGAGATCGACTCCGCGGGCACGAAGTACTGGCCGCCGGCGTTGTTGACCAACACGTCGAGCCGGCCGTGCCGCTCGACGCACGTCGCGACGATCCGCGCGCAGTCCTCCGCCTCGCGGATGTCCCCGCCGACCCAGGAGCAGGCGTCGCCCACCGACGCGGCGGTCTCCCGAAGCACGTCCTCCCGCCGCCCCGCGATCACGACGCGCGCGCCGCAGGCGATCAGCTCCCGCGCCGCCTCGCGGCCGAGGTTCGTCCCGCCGCCGGTGACGAGCGCCACGCGCCCGTCGAGCAGCCCGTCCCGAAAGATCTTCGAAGAAGCACCAGACCCACCCATAAGGCTGGGAAGTCTAAGGACGACTCCTCATCAGTGGACTGGCATGGCAACCTTCAGGGCGATCGCCAACCGTGTCCAGCACCCTCGCCGAACGTCTCGCCGCCCGGGACGCGCAACGTTTCGTGGGCCGCGAGCGTGAGCTCGCGTTCTTCGACTCCCTGTTGGTCGACGACCCGCCCGCGCAGGTCGTGCTCGTCCACGGCCCCGGCGGGATCGGCAAGTCCACGCTGCTCCGGGAGGTCGCCCGCCGCGCGGCCGGCCGCGGCTACAGCACGCATCTCGTCGAGGGCCGCGACCTCGCGCCCGTGCCCGGCGAGATCGAGTCGGCCCTGGGCGACGTCAGCGCGGTCGCCCAGCCGCTGATCCTCTTCGACACCTACGAGCGCATGGCCGCCGCCGACGGCTGGCTGCGCGCCCGCCTGCTGCCGTCGCTGCCGGCGCGCAGCGTCGTCGTCCTCGCGGGCCGCACCACGCCCGAGCACGCGTGGTTCGAGAACGGCTGGGAGCGCCTGGCCGTCGAGCTCAAGCTGGAGCCGATGCCGCCCGACGCGGCGCTCAGCCTCGTCCGCGCCCACGGCCTGACCGACAGCGACCTCGCCGAGCAGCTCGTCGGCTGGGCGGACGGCTCGCCGCTGGCGCTCGCGCTGGCCGCCGACGCCGCGGTCCGCGACGGCGTCGCCTGGGCGCCGCACAACATCCACGAGCACCCCAACCTGGTCCAGGCGATCCTGCACCGGATCGCCAAGACGGAGCTGGACGGCAACAACCTCGACGTCGCCGCGGTCGCCGCGATCGCGCGCGTGTGCGACGAGGCGATGCTGCGCGACGTCCTGCCCGAGGTCGACGCGACCGCCGCCGACACGTGGCTGCGCGAGCGGACGTTCGCCGAGCCCGTCGCCGGCGGCACGGCGCTGCACGAGATCGTCCGCCAGGCGATGCGCGCCGACCTGCGCTCGCGCGATCCCGAGCGCGATCGCGAGCTGCGCCGCCGCATCGCCGACCATCTCTTCCTGAAGGGCCTGCGGGCCGGGCCGCGCACGGTCGTCGACCTCGCCGAGCTGGTGGAGAACCCGGCGATCCGCTGGGGCTTCGGCGCCGACGGCTCGACGACGCACCGCCCGGACCTGTGGCGCGCCGAGGACGCGGCGGTCGCGCGCGAGAAGTTCCTGTCCAAGCCCTCGGGCGCGGCGTGGTGGGACCTGACCGAGCCGATCCTGGAGCAGGCGCCCGAGCGCGTCGTCACCGTGCGCGACGCGCACGACACGCTGTGCGGCATCGCGATCGCGGTCACGCCCGACAACGCGTCGCCGGTGTGCGAGCAAGATCCTTGCCTCGGTCCTTGGATCGCCCACGCCCGCGCCGCGCACCCCGGCGAGGAGGTGCTGATCTGGCGCGACTCGGTCGACTTCGTCGCCCACGGCGAGATCACCTCACCGGTCCTGTCGATCCTCAACACCGCCGCGATCCTGCGCTCCGGCCTGAACAACCTGCGCTGGTCCTACATCCCGATCGACCCCGCCAACGCCGCCGCGGTCGCCTTCGCGGAGGCCGTCGCCACCACGCACCTGACCGAGCTGGACTGCCACGTCGGGGAGAAGGTCGTGCAGTGCCATCAGATCGACCACTCCGACGCCGGCCTGCTGGCCAGCATGCGCGCCGCGGTCTACGGCGAGCTCGGCCTGGGCGCGCCCGGACCGGTACGGCTCGGCGGCGACCTGGAGGCGCTCGGCGCCGCGATCCTCGCCGCCGAGGAGGCCGCCGCGCCGGTGGCTCCGCGCGCGCCGGTGACGTCCGAGCTCGTCCGCGACGCGCTGCGCAGCCTGCATCAGCCGCTGGAGCTGGCCGCCTCGCCGCTGGCCCGCGGGGCGACGCCGGAGGAGCGCGCGGCGTCGGTGCGCGCGGAGCTGGAGGACGCGGTCACGCACGCGTTCGGCGACTCGCCCGACGAGCAGCTGCTGCGGGCGATCGTGCGCCGCGGCTACCTCGACCCGGACGGCAGCCACGAGCTCGCCGCCGACGAGCTGCACGTCAGCCGCGCCACGTACTTCCGGCGCCTGAAGACGGCGTCCGCGCGCGTCGCGGACTACCTGATCGCCAAGCACTCCCCGTAGACCGTTCGGGCCCGTACACTCAACCGGCGGCCAGGAGGGCCGACCGAGTTGGTGTCGATGACGTGGGACGTCGCACATGCCGAGTGGGCAGGCGGTGGGCCGGGCTATGCGCTCGTCCGCCTGACCGGTGCTGCCCGCGGCCCGGGCCCGTTCGCGCCGCCGACGCTGCTGGTCGCCGACGGCGCGCGCTGGGCGCGGATCGCGCCCGAGCCCGGGACCCGGGCGATCACGGGCGGCGGCGCGCCGTTCGTCGTGGACTTCGCGCTGCCGCTGCACCTGGCGATCGAGGACGGCGCCGACTGGTGGCTGGAGCCGGGGCCGCGGCTGGCGGTCGCCGACCCCGCGCCGGATCCCCGCATCGACCGGATCGCCGCGCGCGTGGCCGAGCTGGCCGGGGAGATCGCGGCGCTCCGGGCGCGGCTCGACGCCGTCGCCGTCGCCGTCCCGCCGGACGGCGGCACCCCGCCGGACGCCCCCGCCCCCGCCGGCACCGCGCCCGTCCCCGTCCCGCCGCGCCGCCACCGCTTGCGCCCGCGCCGCCCCGGGCTGCCCGCGCTCCTGGTCGCCGCCGGCGCGCTGGCCGTCGGCGACGCGGTCGCGACCGTCGTCTGGCAGGAGCCCGTCTCCGCGCTGTGGGCCGCGCGCCAGCAGGACGCGCTGGAAGGCGACCTGCACCGGCTCGACGCGGCCTACGCGTCACCGGCCGCGAGCGCGGCGGCCGCCGCGGCCGCGAGCGGGACCGCCACCCCCCAGAACGACTCGAGCCAGACCGCGCCGCCGCCCTCCCCCGCCGCGCGCATGCGCGCGCTCGCGCACACGCTGGAGACCACGACCAAGTCCGGCCGCCCGCTCGGCGAGCTCCACATCCCGCACCTGGACGACCACTACGTGATCGTCGCCGGGACCGGCGCCTCCAGCCTGCGCAAGGGCCCCGGCCACTACGACGGCACCGCGCTGCCGGGCGAGCCCGGCACGGTCGGCATCGCCGGCCACCGCACGACCTACGGCGCGCCGTTCCGCCACCTCGACGCGCTGCGCCGCGGCGACCCGATCACGATCACCATGCCCTACGGGACGTTCACCTACAAGGTGGAAGGCACGCGGATCGTCACGCCGTCGGACGTGTCCGCGCTGCGCGCCGTCGGCCGCCAGCGTCTGGCGCTGACGGCCTGCCACCCGCTCTACAGCGCCAAGCAGCGGATCGTCGTCACCGCCGCGCTGGTGCGCGCTACGCCGCGCGGCGCTGCCGCCGGCGGTGCAGCGCGAGCCCGGCCAGCATGAGCCCGGCACCGGCGACGCCGACGAAGATCGGCTCCCCGCCGGTGAACGCCAGATGCGTCGGCCCGGGCCGTGTCGCGGTGGCCGTCGACGGCAGCGTGCGCGTCGAGCCGCCGGGCGACGTGCCGTGCGTCCGCTGCGGCTTGGTCCGGTGCGTCGAGGTCGGCGTGCCCGTGCCGGTCTCGGTCGGGGTCGTGGTGACCGTCGGCGTGGTCGACGACGTCGGGGTCGTGTAGGAGGACGTGGGCGTCGTGGACGGCGTCGTCGTCGTGTAGTCGCCGAGCGGGACCGTCGCGTCGGGGTCGCCCGACGGCGTCTGGCCGAAGGCGACGACGGCGACGCTCATCCCGCCCAGGCAGACGCCGAGGGCGACGAGCAGGACCACGACCGTGTGGCGAGACAGGCGCTTCATGACCAGCGGAACTCCCGAATCCGTTCAGGCGCGAGCCTCCCCGGGCTCGCGTCGCGTCAAAAGAGGGTAAACCGGTCCATACCCGCTCATCAAGCGGGCCGACCGCCGCCCTCCCCGATCGTTCAGGCCGCGCGGCGGCCCGCGGCGCCACCGCCACCGCGCCCGCGCCGCGAGCCACCGGCCGCGCGCTGCCGCGCCCGCGGCGCCGCCGTCCCCCGCCGCCGGTTGCGCTCGGGCATCAGCCGGCCGCTGCCGCGCAGCTCGCGCAGCGCCAGCGCGGTCGTCTTGCGCGCCCGCTCCATGACCTCCACGCGCCGTCCGCGCGCCATCAAGTTGAGGCCCATGCCGACCACGTCCTCCTCCGACGGCTGGACGAGCAGGAGCTCGGTCCCCTCGGCGCGCAGCTTGCGCGCCTCGCGTCCCAGCCGCCGTCCCGACAGCCCGCGCACCAGGCCGCCGACGCGCTCGGCCGGCGTTCCGCCCGCCAGCTCGGCCAGCGACGACGTCGGGTTGAGGCAGATCACGAGGTCCAGGTCGCGGCCCGCGAGCAGGTCGAGGTTCGACATCGAGCAGACGCCGCCGTCCACGTAGCGTCGCCCGTCCACCGCGACCGGGTGGTAGAAGCCGGGGATCGCGCACGACGAGGCGACGGCCGGGCCGACGCTCGCGCGCGGCGCGTCCTCGCGGCCGAACGCGACGCGCTCGCCGGTCCGGTAGTCGGCGGCGATCGCCCAGTAGTTGGGGTGGTCGGGCCACTCGCCGGCGACGAAGGTCTCGACGAGGTCGCTGATCGGCCGGGTCGACACGAAGCCGCGCGGCAGCCAGCCCGCGAGCATCGCGCTGGGCGCGTGGCGGCGCGGATGGCGCAGCGTGTTGATCGCCAGCCGCCACGAGCCCGGCCCGATCGGCGGCGGCGCGAGCTGCAGCCTCAGCGCGTCGCCGGTCATCCGCTCGGCGACCTCGTCGAGCTTCTCGGGTCCGCCCACGCGCGCGGCCAGGCGCGCGACGCGCCCGTCGACGTCGTCGACCTCGTCCAGCGTGCGCCCGGAGCTGTAGGCGGCCAGGTACTCGGGAGCGATCCCATCGGCGACCAGCGCGCCGACGACCGATCCGGCCGACGTGCCCACGACGAAGTCCGCCGAGGACGGGTCCCAGCCGGTCTCCGTGGCCAGCGCCTCCAGCGCGCCGATCAGCCACGCCGCGCCGACGACGCCTCCAGCACCCAGGACCAGACCCACCCTCATGTTCATGATCTGTCCACCAAGTTCCCTGCAGAAACCCGATTTCCGGAACCGAGGGGTTCCTGCGCCCCAGGTTCCGGAGCTGCGTGGTCGACGCCGGGACCGGCGATACTCCGTGCCACATGCCCACGCTCGCCATCGAAGGCCCCCGCGTCGTCGTCCACCTCAGCGGCCCCCAGGCCGTCATGGCGCTGGCCCGGCAGGTCTCGGTGCCGACCGCCGCCGTGGCGTCGGTGCAGCTGGTCTCCAACGGGGCCGACGTCGACCTCGGCTGGCGCGTCGGCGGCACGTCGATCCCGCGCCGGCTCTGGTTCGGCCGCTTCCGCCGCCGCGGCAAGGGCCGGACGTTCGCCGCGGTGTACGCCGGTCAGCCCGCGGTCGTCGTGCGGACCGCGCCCGGCGAGGCCGACTGGGACAAGCTCGTGCTGACGCTCGAGGACGCGCGCGACGCGGCCGAGACCATCCGAGCCGCCGCCGGGCTGCCCGCCGTCCTACAATGAGCCCCCGCTGGGGCACTGGTGTAGTGGTAACACGACGGTCTCCAAAACCGTAACTCGAGGTTCGATTCCTCGGTGCCCCGCTGCCGCGGCCGCCGCCCGTCGCGGCCGCCCCCGCGCCGGGGGCCTAGAGCACCAGCTCGCCCCGGCGCAGCGCCACGACGATCGCGTGGGCGCGCGTGCGGGTCCCGAGCTTGCCCATCGCGTTGCGGACGTGCGTGCGGATCGTCGCGACCGACAGCACCAGCTCGGCGGCGATCTCCTCGATCGACCGGCCCTCGGCCAGGTGGGCCAGGATCTCGCGCTCGCGGGCGGTCAGCACGCGCTCGGGCTGCGCCCCGGCGCCGTCGGCGGCCGCCGCGCGCAGGCGATCGCGCACGCCCGGGTCCACGAACGTCCCGCCCGCCGCCACGGCCCGGACGGCGTTGAGCATCGTGCGCGGATCGCTGGTCTTCAGCGTGAAGCCGCGAGCGCCCGAGGCCAGCGCGTCCTCCAGGACCTGCGGGTCCTCCATGCCGGTGTAGAGCAGGACGCCGAAGCGTCCGTCGCGGCGCAGCAGGCGGCGGGTCAGCTCGACGCCGCTGCCGTCCGGGAGGTCGACATCGACCAGCGCGACCGACGGCTGGGCGGCCACGATCGCGTCGTGCCCGGCCTCCGCGGTGCCCGCGCGGCCGACCACGGCGAAGCCCTCCCGCTCGAGCACGAGGCACAGGCCCTCGCGCACGGTCGGGTGATCCTCCACCACCACGATCGATCGACGTGTTTCCGGCACGCCGCTTCACGGTAGTTGACGGCTTGGTCTGATGACGCACGATCCAACCGAAGAACTCGACGCCGTCGCCGCGGCGCTGGCCCACGACCTGCGCGCGCCGCTGCGCGCGATCGACGGCTTCTCACGCATCCTGCTCTCCGAGGAGCGCAACGCCGAGCTGCCCGAGGACACCCGGCGCTACCTGGCGCTGGTGCGCGACGCGGGCACCGAGCTGGCCGAGCTGCTGGACGACCTCGTCGACATCGTCCGGATCGGCCGCAGGACGCCGGCGGTCGAGGAGGACGTCGACGTGGGGCAGCTCAGCCGCGAGCTGATCGAGGCGGTCCTGGCGCCGCGGGCGCAGGGCGTGGCGTGGACGATCGACGACGCGCTGCCGCCGTGCCGCGCCGACCCGGCGCTGCTGCGGCGGCTGCTGGAGGAGCTGCTGGACAACGCCGTGAAGTTCGGCGCGGGACACGTCGAGGTCGGGTGGGACGCCGACGCGAGCGCCTACGTCGTCGCCGACGACGGCATCGGCGTCCTCGGCGAGCTGCCCGCCCAGGCCTACGAGATCTTCGGGCGCCTGCACGCCCGCGACGCCTACCCCGGGACCGGCGCGGGCCTGGCGATCGCGTGCCGGATCGCCGCCCTGCACGGCGGTCGCCTGTGGGTGGCGGGACGCGACGGCGGCGGGGCCTGCGCGCGCTTCACCGTCGGTCGCTGATAGAAGCGGCGGTCGAATGCCGCCCGCGCTCGAGCTCCGCCTGCTCTCCGTCGTATTCTGCGGCGGCTGCGTGGGCACGCTGGCGCGGGCCGGGATGACCGAGGCGATCGCGCCGTCGCCGGGCCACTGGCCGTGGGCGACGTTCGTCGTCAACGTCGTCGGCGCCTTCGTGCTCGGGTGGATCGCGACGCATCGCGGGCCGGCCGACCACGCCCGCCAGCTGATCGGGACCGGGTTCTGCGGGGCGTTGACGACGTTCTCCACCATGCAGCTCGAGGTGTTGCGGATGCTCGACGCCTCGCGCGTGGGCCTGGCGCTGTTGTACGTGTCGGGCAGCGTGGCGGCGGGCCTGACGGCCGCCTACGCGGGCTCGTCCCGCCGGAGGTCGCGCGTGTGAGCGCCGGGACGTGGGTCGCGCTGACGCTGGCCGGCGGCCTGGGCGCGGTGGCGCGCGCGCTGATGACGCACGCGGTCAACACGCACGTCGGGCGGTCCTATCCGTTCGGGACGCTGGCCGTGAACCTCAGCGGCGCGTTCGCGCTGGGCCTGCTGTCGGCCGCCGGGCTGTCCGCCGCCGCGCTGGCGATCTGCGGGACCGGGTTCATGGGCGGCTACACGACGTTCAGCACGTGGATGTACGAGACGCGGCGCGCGACCCGCTCGTACGCGGTCGCCAACGTCGTGGCAAGCGCGATGCTCGGCGTCCTGGCGGTCTGGCTGGGCCGGACGATCGCGTAGGGCCGCGGCGCGGCGCCCGCGAGCGTCAGAACAGCTTCTGCGTCTCGCGCGAGAGGCTGAAGCCGTGGCCGGCCTTCGTCGCGCAGCGCAGGCCGGTCGTCCGCGACGTGCACGTGAACGGGCCGTGGTGCTGGGTCGTGCCGTAGGCGATGACCTTGGCCTTCGGATCGGCGACCGTGTCGCCGACGCACAGCCGCCGCGCACGCCCCTGGGCGTCCAGGCCGAACGCGTCGCCGTAGTCCAGCTCGCAGGACTTCGGCCGCTTCGGCCGATCCGCGACGTCGCGCACGTCGCAACGCAGCGACGCCGGCGACGTCGAGTACGCGCAGGCGATGCCGTGCGACGGCGTCTGGAACGTCGTGATCGACGACGCCATCGTCAGCGCGAGCAGGACCGGCGCGAGCACGCGGCGACCCTAGCGGGAACCGCGCGTCGATCAACCATCCTCTGTGATGCGGGCGGAGGGACTCGAACCCCCACGGCCAGTGGCCACGAGGACCTAAACCTCGCGCGTCTACCAGTTCCGCCACGCCCGCCGGAGCGCGACGACGGCCATGACCGTCGCGCGCGACCGGAAAGGATTGTAAGGTCGACCCGGGATGGAGGAGACGAACGTGATCATCGAGCACCCGAATCGCGAGAAGGCGTCCAGCAGGGCCGCCCGCGCGACGGTGCTGCTGCTGCTCGTCGTCAGCGTCGTGCTGATGGCGATCGTGACCATCGGCGGCTGGTCGGTGCTGGAGAGCGCGAAGTCGATCCAGATCGCCTACATCATCATCTACCTGATCATCGCCTACTACGTGGCGCAGTGGAACCGCGGCGTGCTGCCGATCGCGGCCGCGCTGGCGATCATCCTGGTGATCTTCGCGGCCGTCGCCGTCCCCGGCTGGGTCGACCGCGACGCCAACGGCTTCGCCCAGCCCGCGCTCGACTCCGGCGTCCTGGCGATCGTGACCGCGCTCATCATCCCGGTCCAGATCCTCCTCATCGCCTTCGCGATGCGCGCCTTCAACCAGGCCTGGAACGTCGAGGTCGAGCGCACGCCCGACTCGCGCTCCACCCCTCAGCCCGCCTAGACTCCCTCTTCCTTCACCTGCCCGGGTGGCGGAACGGTAGACGCAGAGGACTCAAAATCCTCCGCCTGCAAGGGCGTGTGGGTTCGAATCCCACCCCGGGTATTGACGCGCCGGCGCCGGCGCGGCGAGCGCCGCCAGGGCGAAGAGTGGGTTGATGATGTGGTCGGTGACGCGTGGCAGGCCGCCCACGCAGGTCGTCCCCGGCGGCCACCAGGAGAGCGTGCCTGGCCCGCTGAAGCCGTGGTCCTGGCACAGGCCCACGCCGGACGAGCCGCGGTGGAGGACGACGAACAGCGGGACGGGATCGTCAGGTAGAGCCCGGCCGCCGCGGCGAAGCGCCTCACGCGCCGGACGCCAACCGGTCGTCGCCCGGCGGGCGGGCCCTACGCCTACGCCCGCGCCAGCGCCAGCACGTGCTCGGCCGCGCCCGTCACCGACGACCGCACCGCCGCGGCGTCCGCGCGCGCGTCCTTGGCGTGCGTCGCGTCGCGCAGGGCGGCAAACGTCTTCAGCTGCTCGCGTGCGTCGGCGACCTGGTGGGCGATGGTGCCGAAGAGGTCGATGATCGCCTCGTCGTGCAGGCGAGCGCCCTCGACGCGGCCGTTGACCTCCAGCGCGCGGACGACGCGCAGATGCGAGTCGACCACCCGCACGCCGGACTCGACGGCCTCCAGGCGGGTGCTGAAGTCGGTGATGCTGACCGCCAGGCGCTCGCCGCCGTCGGCCAGGCCGTCGGCCAGCGCGGTCAGCTCGCCGGCCAGCGACGCCGGCTCGGCGCCGGTGGCCCGCAGGTCGGCCAGGAACGCTCCGACCATCTCGGTCATCAGCTTGCTGGCGGCGATCCGGAAGCCCATCGCGCCGAGCAGCTCCAGCGCGGCGTCCAGGTCGGTCTTCAGCGCCCGGATCGGCGGCTCGGCCTCGTCGGAGCGCCGCCCGAGGATCTCGGCCACCGCGCCCAGCGCCGCGCCCTCCTCCCCCAGCCGCGCGCTCGACAGCACGGCGTTGAGGGCAAACAGCCGGATCTCCTCGGCGAGGTCCAGCACGAACGCCGACTTCTCGCCCAGCGCGGTCGCCAGCTCGCCGTAGCGCTCGAGGTCGGCGACCAGCCGGTCGAGCGCCGCCTCGGCGTCGCGCACGATCGCGTCGGTCTCCCCCGCCGTCCCCAGGGCCGCCGCCCGCGCGGTCACCTCGGCCATCAGCGCCGCGTGCATGAACGCCCGGTAGGACGAGAAGCCGTGCTCGGCCAGCAAGGCCTCCAACTTCTCCACGCCCGCCGCGATCGACGGCTTGCGCCTGCGCACGTCGCCGCCCTCGACCTCGCGCTCGACGCGCGCGACCTCGCGGTAGATCTCCTGGGCGACGGCGAACAGCGGGCTCGTCGGCTTCAGCCGCACGCTCAGGTAGCCGTCCGCGATCGGCACGACGAAGGCCATCACCCAGTAGAAGCCGCCGTCGGCCGAGCGGTTCTTGACGTAGGCGGCGACGCCGCGGCCGGCGTGCAGCGCCTCCCAGAACGTCCGGAACACCGCGCGCGGCATGTCCGGGTGGCGGACCACGTTATGGGCCTTGCCGACCATGTCCTCCAACGGGATCGCCGAGACCCGCGCGAAGACCTCGTTGCCCGAGCGGATCACCCCCTTGGGATCCGTCGTGGAGAAGAACAGCTCGTCGAGCGAGAACGGGCGCTCGTGCCCGGTTACGGCGTGGGACGACATCTCTCCACGCCATCGGCCACCGCCCGCGCGGCTGGAGGCCGGGTGGACGATCGACGCGCGCGCCGGGTGTCAGCGTGCTGCCGCCGCGGCGGCCAGGCGCGCCGGCGTGTCGTCGTCGGCGCTCGCGAAGAACCCGCCGACCACGTCCTCCAACTCGCCCATCGACGCCGCCGCGTAGAGCACCGGCTGGTACTTGGTGATGTCGTACTCGATGGTCACCATCTCGGCCAGGTCCAGCGGCCGGATCCGCATGTGGCGGAACTCCTCGATCTCGCCGTAGGACGACAGGATGCCCGCCCCGTAGGCGCGCAGCTCACCGTCCTCCCGGACCACGCCGAACTCCATGGTGAACCAGAAGACGTCCGCGATCGCCTGCAGCGCCTCGTCGGTCGCCACGCGCTGCGCCGCGCGTCCCGCCTCGCGCTTGATCGCGGCGAAGCGCGGCGACGCCAGCAGGTTCCCGTGCCCGATGACCTCGTGGATGACGTCCGGCTCCGGCGTGTACAGCGGCTCGGACGGATGGCGCACGTACTGCGTCGAGTGGAACACGCCGTCGCCCAAGGACCCGTAGAACTCGCGCAGCGCCACCAGCCCGGGCGCCGGGTGGTAGGCGAAGCCGGTCAGCGGCGCGAGGCCGGCGGTGACCTCGTCGAGCTGCGGCACGCGGTCCTCCGGCAGCCCGAGCGCCGCCTTGGCCCGCAGGAACTCCGAGCACGCGTACCGCTCGTGCTTGGTGTGCAGCTCCCGCGACACCGTCCGCCAGACGGCGTTCTCCTCGTCGTTGTAGGCGATCCGCGGCAGCGGCTCGCCCGGCGTCCAGGCGACCGCCGCGGCGGCGATCTCGTTGCGCCGGGCGCGGTAGCGCTCGTCGTGGAAGCCGGGGTGGTCCTCGCCGAGGTGGACCTCGACGGTCCCGTCCTCCCCGGTCGTCACCGGCGAATACAGCTGGGCCTCTTCGAACATCCTGTCGTCAGTGGACCACCGCGCGCCCGCGCCGGCAAGATCGTCCACCGAGACTGGACAGTTCGTCCTGCTCTGCCCACAAGATGGGCATACTCGCTGGTCAAGATGACCATCGACGCGCTCGACGCCCGCATCATCGAGGTGCTCCGCCAGGAGCCGCGGATCGGCCTGGTGGAGGTCGCCCGCCGGCTGGAGGTCGCGCGCGGCACCGTGCAGGCGCGGCTGGCCAAGCTGCAGGAGCGCGGCGTGATCCGCGGACACGGCCCGGAGATCGACCCGGCGCGCATGGGGTACCCCGTGCTCGCGTTCGTGTTCCTGCAGATCGCGCAGGGGCGGCTGAAGGAGGCCGTCGCGGTGCTGACCTCCACGCCCGAGGTGCTGGAGGCGACGGCCACCAGTGGTCCGTCGGACCTGCTCTGCCGCATCGTCGCGCGCGACACCGAGCACCTCCAGGAGATCGTGAACCGCTTGTTGTCCAACAACGCCATCCGCCGCTCGACGAGCTACATCGCGCTGTCGCAGCCGATCCCGTTCCGCACCGGGCCGCTGGTCGCCGAGGCCGGGAGCGCGGCGTGATCGCGGCGTTCGCCGCGACGCTGGCGCTCGGCCTGGCGTCGCAGCCCGGGACCGCCGCGCACGTGCGCGCCGAGCACGCGACCTGGCGCTATCAGTACCTCACCGGCGGCGTCAACACCGGCCACGGGTGGAGCACGTGGAACCCGGACGGGACGTTCGCGTCGCGGTACGTGCGCGAGTCGCGCGACCACGGCCTGACGCCGGTGCTGACCTACTACCAGCTGTTGCAATCCCACGGCGCGGGCGACGGGCTCGGCGAGGCGGCCAAGGACCTCGCCAACCTGAAGGACAACGCGTTGATGAAGGCCTACTACGACGACCTCGCGCTGGCGCTGCGCCGGGCCGGCGAGGCGGCGGGCGGCAAGACGGTGGTGTTGCACGTCGAGCCCGACCTGTGGGGCTACGTCGAGCAGCGCGCCGGCGATCCGGCGCAGGTCCCGGCGGCCGTGGCGTCGACCGGCGACCCGCGCCTGGCCGGGCTGCCGGACACCGCGGCGGGCTTCGCGCAGGCGATCGTGCGGCTGCGCGACGCGGTGGCGCCGAAGGTGCGGCTGGGGTACCACATGTCCACATGGGGCACGGGCGTCGACCCGGTCCAGCAGAACCCGTCGCCGGGCGAGGTCGACCGGCTGGCGGCGCGCGGCGCGGCGTTCTACCACGCGCTGGGCGCGCGCTTCGACCTCGTGTTCAGCGACCCGTCGGATCGCGACGACGGCTTCGACGCCAAGGTCAACGGCGACCATGGGCGCAGCCGCTGGACGACCGGCGACTACCGGCGCGACGCGCGCTGGCTGGCCGACATGCATCGCGCGACCGGCCGTCCGCTCGTCATGTGGCAGATCCCGCTGGGCAACTCGACGCTGCCGAACGCCTGGGGCCGCTACCGCGACACGCACGTCCAGCGACTGCTCGGCCACGACCCACGCTGGCGCCGCGCCTACCGCGACGCGGGCGTGATCGCCTTCCTCTTCGGCGGCGGCGCGGACGGCACGACGACCGAGCGGACGGACGGCGGCGTGTTCAAGCGGCTGGCCGCGCGGTACTCCCGCGCTAGATTGCGCACCAAATGACCGCCACCATCAAAGGCCCCGCCCGGGCGATCGTCGCCGACAAGAACTACGCGCACCTCTCGGTCCCCCGCGAGGACGGCTCGATCCTCTCCGTCGTGATCTGGTCCGACCTGGACGACGACGGCAACATCTTCGTCAACTCCGCCGAGGGCCGGACCTGGCCGCGCCTCCTGCGCCGGGCCGGCCGCGCGACGCTCTCGTGGGCCAACGCGAGCAACCCCTATGAGTTCGTCTCGGTGACCGCCAAGCTCGTCGGCGACACCCACGACGGCGCCGACGCCGGCATCGACGCCCTGGCCAAGAAGTACATGGGCGTCGACACCTACCCGGGGCACTCCGAGGACGAGCAGCGCGTGCAGTTCACGCTCCAGCCGGAGCGCGTGACGCACAAGAGCTGAGCGCCGCCGCGCCTCAGACCACGATCGTCCGCAGGTCGTCCGCGATCGTCCCGTGCGCGGCAAGCACGCCGGAGGGCAGCTCGCCGACCGGCGCGAGCCGTTCCACGTGCAGCCCGGCCCGCGCGCAGATCAGCTCGCCCGCGGCGATGTCCCAGAGGTTGACGCCGCGCTCGTAGTAGGCGTCGAGGCGGCCCGCGGCGGCCCAGGCGAGGTCGAGCGCCGCGGAGCCGCCGCGGCGGATGTCGCGGGCGGCGGGCAGGACGCGGCCGGCCACCTCGGCCTGGAGGGCGCGGCGCCGGGCGTCGTAGCCGAAGCCGGTGGCGACCAGCGCGTGGGCGAGGTCCTCGGGCGCCGCCGGCGTCAAGTCCACGCCGTTGAGTCGCGCGGGCCCGTCGGCGGTCGCCGTGAACAGCTCGTCGCGGATCGGGTCGAAGACCGCGGCGGCCAGGCCCTCGCAGGCGACGCTCACGCACCACTGGGGCAACCCGTACAGGAAGTTGACCGTGCCGTCGAGCGGGTCGACGATCCAGCGCCGTCCGGAGGTGCCCGGCGTGTCGTCGCCCTCCTCCCCCATGATCGCGTCGTCGGGCGCGCGGCGGCCGAGGATCTCGCGGATCGCGGCCTCGGCGGCCAGGTCGGCGGCGCTGACCACGTCGGTCGACGTCGACTTCGTGGCCAGCACGCGCTCGGAGCCGAAGCGCTCCTTCAGCAGCGCGCCGGCCGTGCGCGCGCACTCGACGGCGACGTCGAGCAGCTCCTCGTGGCTCACGGCCGCGCCGCTCACGCGATCGCCCCCGGCCGACGGTCGATCCACGGGCGCGCGCGCTCCAACTGGGCGGCGAGCGCGACGAGCCGCTCGTCCTCCCCGTGGCGCCCGACCAGCTGCACGCCGACCGGCAGGCCGTCGCGGTCCAGCGTCGCCGGCACCGACGCGGCGGGCTGGCCGGTGATGTTCCAGGCGGGCATCCAGGTCAGGCGCTCGGCCCCGCGCAGCAGGTACGTGCCCGTGCCCCAGCGGCCGACGGCGCCGACGCGGTAGGGCCCGTCGGCGGCCGCGGGCGTCAGCAGGACGTCGACGTCGTCCCACAGGCGGGCCAGGCGCGCGGCCTGGTCGGCCTCCGAGGTCCGCATCCAGCGCACGAGCGCCGCCGGCAGCGCGCGGCCGATCGCCGCGACGTGGCGCGTGCGCGGCTCCAGGCGCTCGGGGTGCGGCATCGCGGCGGCGACGTCGTCGGCCACGCCGCGCGCGATCCGCAGGATCGCCGCCGGCCAGAGCGACGCCGAGTAGTCCGGGTCGCGCTCGACGACCTCGTGGCCGAGGCCGCGCAGCAGCTCCGCCGTGTCCTGGACCGCCTGGCGCTCCTCGCGTCCCAACCGCGGCATCGCGCCCGCCGGCGCCTTCGTGCTGACCGCGATCCGCAGCGGCCCCGGGTCGCCGGACGCGGCGGCCCGCGCGAAGCGGCCGTCGGCGTCGCCGGCCGTCGCGTCCAGGAACAGCGCCGCGTCGGCGACGCGACGCGCCATCGGCCCGTTAACCGACAGGCCCTGCCAGGCGTCGTCGTGCGGGGCGACCGGCACGCGGTCGCGCGTCGGCTTGAGGCCGAACAGGCCGGTCCACGCGCTCGGGTTGCGGATCGATCCAGCGCCGTCGGAGCCCAGCGCGACGCCGCACAGGCCCGCGGCCGTCGCCGCCGCGCTGCCGCCGCTGGAGCCGCCGGGCGTCCGGTTCAGGTCATAGGGGTTGCGCGCCGAGCCGAAGGTGGTGGTGTCGGTCGCGGGCAGCATCGTCAGCTCGGGCACGAGCGTCTTGCCGACGACGATCGCGCCCGCCGCGCGCAGGCGCGCCACGACCTCGGCGTCGCGCGCGACCGGTCCGGCGTGCGCGGCCGTGCCCCACGCGGTCGCCTCGCCCGCGACGTCGACGTCGTCCTTGATCGCGACCGGCACGCCGAGCAGCGGCCGCGTCGCGTCGCCGGCGCCCCGGCGCGCGTCGGCCTGGTCGGCGTCCAGCAGCGCCCGCTCGGCGAGCACCGCCCGGTAGGCGTTGAGCGTCGGGTTGAGGCGGTCGATCCGCGCGAGCGTGGCCTCGACGACCTCGCGCGCGGAGGCCTCTCCGTCGCGGATGAGACGGGCCTGCTCGGCGGCGCCGGCGAGAGCGAGCGTGGTGGCGTCCATGGACGCTGGACGGTATCGGCGCGGCGCCGCGACCGGCGGCGCCTTCGTGGCGCATGCCGACACGAAGGCGCCGCCGGTGGGCGGCCGCGGGGTTCAGGAGAACGCCGAACGCGCCGATGCTTCGCGGACCATGCCCCGCGGACTCCTCGTGCTGGCCGTCCTCGGCGCCTTCGCCGGCGCGGAGACCGCGCAGGCCGTGGCGAGGACGCACGGCAGGCACGCGCCGGCGAAGCGGCGCAAGGCGACGGTGCGCCCGGCGCGCGCGGTCAAGCTCGGCGGCGTCGCGTGGGTCCCGCCCGCGACCGCCGGCGCGTCGCGCCCGCCGCTGGCCGGGACGCCGACCGGCGTCGGCGGCGACACGACGACGACCGACGGCGCCGCCGCGCCCGGCATCCCCGCGCCCGCCACGACCACGACCACGGACGGCGGCGGCGCGCCCGACCCGCCCGCCCAGCAGGCCCTCGGCGTCACCGTCGACGAGCGCACCGGCTACACGATGGTCCTCTCTCGCACGCGCCTGTCCTCCGGCAGCGTGGTCGTCCAGCTCATCAACAACGGCGCCGACGCCCACAACCTCCGGATCGTCCGCACCGACCCGTCCGGCGACCCGCCGACCGACCTGCCCGAGGCGCCCAAGCAGTCTCAGACGTCCAAGGCGCTCACGCTCCAGCCCGGCAGGTACTACCTCTTCTGCACGCTGACCACGCCCAAGAGCCACGAGCAGGCCGGGATGCACGCGACGCTCCGCGTCGACCCGTGAGCTTCGGTGTGCAAGAGTCCCGCTCGTGGCCGAGACGGAGCCGGAGCTGCTGTGGACACCGACCCCTGAGCGGGTCGAAGCGGCGACGCTGACGCGGTTCGCGCGCTGGGTGCAGGCCACGCGCGGCGTCGACGTCGTCGACGCCTACGAGGACCTGCACCGCTGGTCGGTCGACGACCTCGACGGCTTCTGGTCGGCGGTCTGGGAGTTCTTCGACGTCACGGCCTCGACGCCGCCCGAGCGGACCCTCGGCGACCGCTCGATGCCCGGCACCGAGTGGTTCCCCGGCGCGACGCTCTCCTACGCCGAGCACCTCTTCCGCGGCAAGCCCGACTCGGCGCTCGCGCTCCAGCACGCCTCCGAGCTGCGCGAGCTGGACTTCATGACCTGGGGCGAGCTGCGCGACCTCACCGCGCGCATCGCCACCGGCCTGAAGTTCCTCGGCGTCACGCCCGGCGACCGCGTCGTCGGCTACATCCCCAACATCCCCGAGGCGATCGCCGCGTTCCTGGCCTGCGCGTCGCTCGGCGCCACCTGGTCGTCGTCCTCGCCGGACTTCGGCACCCGCAGCGTCGTCGACCGCTTCGCGCAGATCGAGCCGAAGGTCCTGATCGCGGTCGACGGCTACCGCTACGGCGGCAAGGACTTCGACCGCCGCGACGTCGTCGCCCAGCTGCGGCAGGAGATCCCGAGCCTCGAGCACACGGTCCTGCTCGACTACCTCGGCGCCGACGGCGACCCGCCCGCCGGCACCATGCCCTGGCGCGAGCTGATCCGCCAGCAGGAGCCGCTGGAATTCGCCCAGCTGCCGTTCGACCACCCGTTGTGGGTGGTGTACAGCAGCGGCACGACCGGGCTGCCCAAGCCGATCGTCCACGGCCAGGGCGGCGTCCTGCTCGAGCACCTCAAGGTGATGAACCTGCACCTGGACGCCCAGGCGGGCGACCGCGTGTTCTGGTTCACGACGACCGGCTGGATGATGTGGAACTTCCTGGTCGGGGTGCTGTTGACCGAGGCCTCGATCGTGCTCTACGACGGCAACCCGGGGACGCCGACGCTCGACCGCCTCTGGGACCTCGCCGCCGAGGCCGAGATCACGACCTTCGGGACGAGCGCCGCCTTCATCGCCTCGTGCATGAAGGCGGGCATCGATCCGAAGTCCAAGGACCTCAACAAGCTCGAGGCCGTCGGCTCGACCGGCTCGCCGCTGGCGCCCGAGGGCTTCCAGTGGGTCTACGACCACGTCGGCGCCGACACCTGGCTGTTCTCCACCAGCGGCGGGACCGACGTCGTCAGCGCGTTCGTCGGCGGCGTCCCGACGCTGCCGGTGTACCGCGGCGAGCTGCAGGCCCGCGCGCTGGGCGCCGACGTCCAGGCCTGGGATCCGGACGGCCGCCCGTTGACCGGCGCGGTCGGGGAGCTGGTGCTGGCCCAGCCGCTGCCGTCGATGCCGGTGTTCTTCTGGGGCGACGACGAGGAGCAGACGCGCCTGCGCGAGTCCTACTTCGACGTCTACCCCGGCGTCTGGCGCCACGGCGACTGGATCGAGATCACCGAGCGCGGCACGGCCATCATCTACGGCCGCAGCGACTCCACCATCAACCGCGGCGGCATCCGCATGGGCACCAGCGAGATCTACCGCGCGGTGCTGGCCGACGACGCGGTCGTCGACGCGCTCGTGGTCGACATCCCTGACCGCCCCGGCCACCCCGACGGCTGGATGCCGTTGTTCGTGGTCCTGCGCGACGGCGAGGAGCTGACCGACGACCTCGTCGCCCGGATCAAGGCGCGCATCCGCACCGACTGCTCGCCGCGCCACGTGCCCAACGAGGTCCAGCGGATCGCGGAGGTGCCCCGCACGCTCAGCGGCAAGGCGCTGGAGGTCCCGGTCAAGCGCATCCTGATGGGCCGGCCCCCGGAGGAGGCGGCCTCGCGCGACTCGCTGGCCAACCCCGCCGCGCTGGACGTCTTCGTCGCGATGGCTCCCGGGTCAGAGGGCGGTTAGCCGCCCTATCCACCGGCGGAGTTGCCGATTAGGCTCACCGCCGTGACCGATCAGCCCATGTACGACGTCGAGTTCGTCGAGGACCGCAGCCGTCTCTCGACGTTCTTCCGCTACCTGCTCGCCATCCCCCACTTCATCGTGCTGTTCGTGTGGGGGCTGGTCGCCTACATCGCGGTGATCGTCGCGTGGTTCGCGATCGTCCTCACCGGCCAGTACCCCGCCGCCCTCTACTCGTTCGTGTACGGGTTGGCCCGCTACGCGGCGGCGGTCTACGCCTACGTCCACCTGCTGACCGACGAGTACCCGCCGTTCGGGCCGGACGTCGAGAGCTACCCGGCGCAGCTGAAGCTCCCGGACCAGCCGCTGCCCGAGTACGACCGCATCAAGACGCTGTTCCGCATCATCTTGATCATCCCGCCGGCGATCATCGCCTACGCCATGTCGATCGTCGCGGAGATCGGCGCGTTCCTGGCGTGGGTCCTGATCGTCGTCACCGGCAAGCAGAACAAGGGCCTGCAGGACTTCACGCAGCTCGGCCTCAGCTACCAGGTCCGGCTGCTGCCGTACTACATGCTGATGACCGAGACGTGGCCGTCGTTCACCAACCCCGACGGCGACGCGCTGCCGGGCGGCTTCGGCGGCCCCGAGCTGCCGGGCGCGCCGGCCACGTCGCCCGCCCCGCCGGCCGCGCCCGAGGCGCCGCGCGGCGGCGGCCTCAGCGGCGGCGACCCCCTGAACGGCTGACCTGAGCCGCAGGATCGCGTGGAGGTTCGCGCCGCGAACCTCCACAGTGCCTGGCGATCAACAGGTGTTCGAGCGGCCCGACCGACCACCGGGCCATGCTCCTCCCGGCCCCTCGGCAGGTCGCGCTGGCCGCCGCGTTGGCGGCGCTGCCGCTCGTCGCGCCGACCGCGGCGCGCGCCGACCTGCTGACCACGCGCGCCGGGACCGGCACCGCCGGCGCGATCGGCGAGGGCGTCCCCGCGCCCGCCGCGCAGCTCAACGGCCCGCGCGGCCTGGCCCGCATGGGCGACGGCTCGATCCTGATCGCCGACACGCTCGACAACAAGATCCGCAGGATCGCCCCGGACGGCACGATCACGACGGTCGCCGGCAACGGCACGGCGGGCGACGCGGGCGACGCCGGCCCGGCCGGCGCCGCGTTCCTCGACGGCCCGCGCGACGTCGCCCTCGCGCCCGACGGCGTGACGATCTACATCGCCGACACCGGCAACCACCGCATCCGCAAGGTGACGCCCGACGGCTCCATCACCGCGTTCATCGGCTCCGGCGTGGCGGGCGACGCGGGCGACGCGCAGCTCGCCGGCGACGCGCGGCTCGACACGCCGTCCGGGATCGCCGTGGAGCCCGACGGCCGCGTGCTGATCGCCGACACCCTCAACAACCGCGTCCGGGTCTACACGCCGTCCGACGGCAGGATCTGGGCGGCGGCGGGCACCGGCGTCGCGGGCGCGCTCGGCGACGGCGGCGACCCGAAGGTCGCGCAGCTCAACGGGCCGCAGGACGTGAGCGTCACCGCCGACGGCGGCTACCTGATCGCCGACACCACCAACAACAGGATCCGCGGCGTCGACGCCGCGGGCACGACGATCGCGACGGTCGCCGGGACCGGCACCGCGTGCTCGGCGACGCTCGGGTCGTTGTGCGGTGACTACGGCCCGGCGGACGGCGCGGGGCTCACCGCCCCGGCGGCCGTGCGGGCCGACGCGACCGGCACCGGCTTCCTGATCGCCGACACCGGCGACGACCGCGTCCGGCGCGTGTCGGGGACCGGCACGATCACGACGGTCGCGGGCTCCGGCGTCGCGTGCGCGAGCCCGACGCTGCTGTGCGGCGACGCCGGCCCGGCGGCGCTCGCGCTGCTGAGGGCGCCCAGCGGCGTGCTGGAGCAGCCGGACGGGACGTTGTTGGTGGCCGACACCGGCGACCACCGCCTGCGGGCGCGGATCCCGGATCCGCGGGGGCCGGCGGGCGCGGCGGGCGCCGGCGGCCTGGACGGCGCCGCCGGGCTCAGGGGCGCCGACGGCCTGAACGGGCTCGCCGGCCAGGACGGCCCGGTCGGCCCGGTGGCCAAGACGCCGCTGGCGATCGCCTTCGCCTCGGGCAGGCTGACCGGCCGCACGGCGCGGCCGACGGCGCCGCGCGTGGTCCTGACCGCGCCCGCGACCGTGACCGTCCGCGTCAAGCTCGGCACCCGCACCGTCGTCGCCAAGCGCCTCACCTTCCAGACGGCCGGACGCAAGCAGCTCCCGCTCGGGACGCTGAAGGCCGCGACCTACGCGGTGACGACGACCGCCACCGACGGCGCCACCCAGGCCGTCGACCGCGCGGCATTGCGCGTCCTGCCGGGGCGCTGAGGCGCCGGCCGCTACGGCGTCGCCACCCAGAACCGCGGCCCCGACCCCGACCGGCCCGCGCGGTCGTCGGGGTTGGCGAGCTTGCAGCGGTCCAGCGACAGGCAGCCGCACCCGATGCACTCGGTCAGGCCTGCCTTCAGGCGCTCCAGCTCGGAGATCCGCTCGTCGATCCGGTCCGACCAGCCCGCCGACAGCCGCGACCAGTCCGCCCGCGTCGGCGCGCGGTCCGGCGGCAGCTTGCCCAGCTCCACCCCGATCTCCTCCAGCGTCAGCCCGATCTTCTGCGCGAACACGATGAACGCGATCCGCCGCAGCACCGGCCGCGGATACCGCCGATGCCCCGATCCCGCCCGCTCGGACGCGATCAGCCCCCGCTCCTCGTAGAACCTCAGCGCGCTCGCGGCCACCCCGCTCCGCTTCGCGACCTCGCCGATCGGCAGCAGCGTCGACATGACGCTGAACCTTACTTGAGCTTGAAGCCTGCGCTACCGCAGCGGCAGCGGCGGCGGCTCGGGCGCGTCGATGTCCGGCGGCGGCGGGGCGGGCGTCGTCGGACGCAGGCCGACGGCCAGGAGGAACGCGGCGGCGATCGCGAGCGCCAGCGGCCAGCCGACGAGCGTGGCGTGCACGATGCCGGTCGAGGTCAGCGTGGTGAAGAGCACGAGGTTGACGACGCCGAGGTAGGCGGGTCCCGGCTGGCGGTCGACCGAGCTGTAGGCGACGAGGCCGAAGCCGGCGGCGACGATCAGCAGCTCCCAGCCCCAGGGGACGCCGCCGCCCTCGAGCCAGAGCTCGCGCGCGCCGCCGTACGCGTGGCCGGAGAGCGAGACCCAGTCGGTGGCCCAGGCCTGCAGCGAGAACGACAGCGCGATGCCCAGGACGGCCAGCCCGGCGGCGTTCACGAGCGCCACGCCGTGCCGGGGACGGCGGTCGCGGTTGCCGATCGCGGCGACCCCGAAGACGGCCATCTCGGCCAACAGGAGCCAGCGAAACGGCGAGATCGAGTCGGGCGTCGCCACCCAGCCGAGGCCGGTCAGCGCCGCCGACCCCGCGGCGATCGCCCCGACCAGCGTGCACACGGCGCTGTTGTGGCGGACCGAGAACGCGAAGCCCAGCAGCGCGACCGCCAGGAGCACGAGCGTCGCCGCGCGCAGCACCGGCACCACGTCGTTGGCGCCGACGCATCGCACGAGCGCGAGCAGGACGGCCGCCCACAGCGAGATCGTCGCCAGGTACAGCACCGACTGGTAGGCGCGCGGCTGGTCGCCCTCCATCGGCGCCAGCGTCGCCATCGCGCCGACGAACGCGAGCGCGACGGCGCCGTAGGCCAGGTGCACGCCGGGCGCCCACGCCTCCTGGAAGCGGAAGGCCAGCGTCCACACCAGCGTCACGAGCACGACGACGCCCGCGGCGATCACGTCGCCACGGAACGGCTTCGGGGTCAGGAGGGCCAGCACGCGAGGGCCTTCGCCGTGCGCTGGGCGCCTCCTGCCGGGGCTCGACGCCTACCCGAACGTGTCCGGGTCAGGACCGATCCGCTCGCCGCGGTCCAGGGCCTCGATCGCGGACACCTCGTCGCCGGTCAGCGTGAAGCCGAAGACGTCGAAGTTCTCCGCGATCCGCGACGGCGTCACGGACTTCGGGAAGACGACGTTGCCGAGCTGCAGGTGCCAGCGCAGCACGACCTGGCCGGCGGTCACCCCGTGGCGCTCGGCGATCTCGACCAGCGCCGGGTCGTCGAGCACCGCGCCCTGCGCCAGCGGCGACCAGGCCTCGGTGACGACGTTGAGGTCGGCGTGCTCGCGCCGCAGCCCCGGCTGCTGGAGGTAGGGGTGCAGCTCGATCTGGTTGACCACGGGCGCCACGCCGGTCTCGGCGACGATCCGCTCCAGGTGCGCCTGCTGGAAGTTCGACACGCCGATCGAGCGGGTCAGGCCCTCCTGCTGCAGCTCGACCAGCGCCTTCCAGGTCTCGACGTACCGGTCCTTGGACGGGACTGGCCAGTGGATCAGGTAGAGGTCGACGTGCGACATCTCCAGGCGCTCCAGCGACGCGTGCAGCGCGCGCTTGGCCTGGTCGTGTCCGTGGTCGTCGTTGAAGCACTTGGTCGTGATGTACACGTCCTCGCGCGCCAGCCCGGCGGCGCGCACGGCCTGCCCGACCTCGGCCTCGTTGTTGTACGCCTTGGCCGTGTCGATGTGGCGGTACCCCGTCTCCAGCGCGCGCAGCGTCACCTCGACGGTCTCCTCCGGCGGGACCTGGAAGACGCCGAAGCCGAGCTGGGGGATCTGCTCGCCGTCGCGCAGCTGGACGGTGGGAACGGTGGAAGGGGTCGAAGCCATGTCCCTCGCGCTTCCCGGCCACCGCTCGGGCTAACCCCGACCGGGTGCGAGTGCGCGCCCCCTCATCGCTAAGAGATGCTCACGTGTGCTCGGTCGGGGCCGACTGCCGCCCCGGCGCGGGCACCACGCGCCGCTCGTGGGTCCCGACGCCGATCGTGCGGTCGCCGGCCAGGACCTCGACGTCGAAGCGGTACTTGCGCTCGTCGGCGACCTCGCGCAGGACCGCCCGCGCCACGCACGCCGAGCCCTCGAAGGCGGCCGCGACGTGCTTGACGTTCACCTCGAACCCGACGGTCGCGGTCCCCGGCGCGATGTGCAGCAGCGCCAGCGAGGTCGCGGCGTACTCCATCATCGCGATCATCCCCGGCGTCGAGAGGACCGGCGTCGCCAGCGCGCCTCGAACGTCGGTCAATAGCACTCCCTCGGCGACGAACGCGTGCTCGTGGATCTCGGTCGTGCTCACCGGCGGCACGTTATCGTCCGCCGCCGCATGGACTTCGACTCCCGCTCCCCGGTGGTCGTTCTGGCCGGAGGCACCGGTGGCGCGAAGCTCGCCCGCGGGATGGCCGACGTGGCCGGAGACGACCTCGTCGTGATCGCCAACACCGGCGACGACGTCGAGATCTACGGTGCCTACGTGGCGCCCGACCCAGACCTGGTCGCCTTCTGGCTGGCCGACCGCATCGACGAGCGCGGCTGGGGCCTGGAGGACGACACCTTCAACGTCATGGACGGCCTGCGCGAGCTGGGCGTCGACGTGTGGTTCAACCTCGGCGACCGCGACCTCGCCTACGGCGTGCGCCGCGCCGAGCTGCTGGCCGAGGGCGTCCGCTACACCGACGCCGTCGGAGAGCTGACACGCGCGCTCGGCCTTTCGTCCGCCGTCCTGCCGATGGCCGACGCGCCCGTGCGCACCACGATCCGCTCCGGCGACCGCACGCTCGCCTTCCAGGAGTTCATGGTGCGCGAGCGCGCCCAGCCGCCGATCGACGACGTCCGCTACGAGGGCGCCGCGCAGGCGTCGCTGAGCCCCGAGGTCGCCGCGGCGCTGCGCAACGCGCGGGCGATCGTCGTCGGCCCGTCCAACCCGGTGATCTCGATCGGCCCGATCCTCGCCGTGCCCGGCATGGCGGAGGCGCTGCGCGAGTCGCCCGCGCCGGTCGTCGGGGTCTCCCCCGTCGTCGGCGGCCAGATCGTCAAGGGCCCGTCCGCGCCGTTTTTGACCTGGGCGGGCGTGGAGGTCAGCGCCGCCGGCGTGGCCGAGTACTACGGTGACCTGCTGGACGGCATCGTCTGCGACGAGGAGCTTCCGGCCGGCGGGCTGCCGTCGCTGCGCGTCGATACGCTGCTCAACGATGTTGCGCAGCGCCGCCGCGTGGCCACCGACGTGCTGAGCTTCGCCGAGGGGCTGCGCGGATGACGCCGGCCCGTCGCGGCAAGACCGTCGCGGTCCTGCCGGTCAAGCGCTTCGGCGCGGCCAAGCAGCGCCTCGAGGGCGACCTCACCGAGGGCACGCGCCGCGCGCTGGCCGAGGCGATGGTCACCGACGTGCTGATCGCGCTGCGCCGCGCCCAGGAGGTCGACGAGGTGCTGGTCGTCTCCGGCGAGACGATGGCCGTCGCGCTGGCCGGCGGCTACGACGCCGCCGCGGTCGTCGACGACCCCGACGACGCCGGCCACAGCGCGGCCGCGCTGCGCGGCGTCGAGGCCGCGGCCGAGCGCGGCGCCACGCGCGTCGTGCTGGTCCCGGGCGACTGCCCGGCGCTGGACCCGGCCGAGCTGGATCGCCTGCTGGCCTCCGCTCCGGCCGTGGTCGACCCGGGCGCGCCCGAGGTGATCGTCGTGCCCGACCGCCACGGCGACGGCACCAACGCGCTCGTGCTCGCGCCGCCGGACGCGATCCGGCCCGCGTTCGGCCCCGGCTCGCGCGAGCGCCACGAGCGCCTGGCCGCCGAGGCGGGCGCGACCGTGCGCGCGGTCGAGGTCGTGACGCTCGGCCTGGACGTCGACACCGCCGACGACCTCGCCGCGCTGAGCGCGGCGCTGCAGGACGTCCGCGGCGGCGCCTCGCACACGCGCGGGCTGCTCGCGCGCTTCGGGCGGGTCGGCGGACGGTGATCGGCGCCCGCGCGCTCCCCGGGCTTCCCGAGGTCCGCGAGGGCGACGACCTCGCGGCGCTGCTGGCCGCGGCGCGGGGCGACGCCGGCTTCGCCCCGGGAGACGTGCTGGTGGTCGCCCACAAGGTGGTGTCCAAGGCCGAGGGCCGCGTGGTCGCGCTGGACGACGTGACGCCCTCGCCGCGCGCGCTGGAGCTCGCGGCGCGCCTCGGCAAGGACGACCCCCGTCACGTCGAGGTCGTCCTGCGCGAGACCGCCGAGGTCGTCCGCGCCGAGCACGGCGTGCTGATCTCCCGCACCCACCACGGCTTCGTGTGCGCCAACGCCGGCGTCGACGCCTCCAACGCCGCGCGCGGCGACGAGCTGATCCTGCTGCCCGTCGATCCCGACGCGTCGGCCCGCGCGCTGCGCGCCGCCCTGCCCGGCCATCCGGCGGTCGTCGTCGCCGACTCCTTCGGCCGCGCCTGGCGCCACGGCCAGTGCGACGTCGCGGTCGGGATCGCCGGCCTCGCGCCGCTGGAGGACTTCCGCGGCGCCACCGACCGCGCGGGCCGCGAGCTGAAGGCGACGTGGATCGCGATCGCCGACCAGGCCGCCGCGGCCGCCGACCTCGCGCGCGCCGGCAAGGACGCGGGCGAGCCCGCGGTCGTCCTGACCGGTTTGGAACGCCACGTGCTACCCGTCGGCGACGACGGCCCGGGCGTCCAGGCGCTGGTACGGGCCCGGGAGGAAGACCTGTTCGGCTAGGGTGGCCAAGTGCTTCGCCTGGTCGCCGCCGAGCTGCGCCATCGCCGCGGCCGAGCGCTGGCGCTGTTGGCGGGGATCGCGGTGGCGACCGCCGCGTTCACGGTCCTGACCGGCGCCTCGGAGTCCTCGCGCCTGGAGGTCCGCGGGGCCGTCGCCCAGCACTTCCGTGGCACGTATGACCTGCTGGTCCGCCCGCCGCGGACCGTCAACGCGCTGGAGCGCCGGGCGGGGCTGGTGCAGCGCAGCTTCCTGGCCGGCACGTTCGGCGGCATCACGCTCAGCCAGCTCGACACGGTGCGCCACGCGCCCGGCGTCGCGGTCGCCGCGCCGCTGGCCGTGTACGGCTACATCATGCCGACCGCCGAGATCCCGCTGCCGGTGGCCGACGACCTGGAGGTCGACCCGCCCCGCCCGCGCGCGCTGTACCGGATCTCCACGCGCTGGACCGCCGACCGCGGCACCGTCCGGGTCAAGGACCCCGACTCGTCGATCTACGTCACGACCAACACGTTCGCCGCGGCGCCGCCGCGCGCGCCCGGCCAGTCGTCGCGCGTGCGCGCCACCGAGAACTTCGACACGTACGCCAGCGGGCCGGTCTGCCCCACGGCCGCCCACGCCTCGTCGGCCTTCGCGCCGCCGTCGCGCGCCTGGATGTGGTGCTGGTCGACCCGGAGCGGCCTGGCGCGGTTCGACGTCGGCCCCGTCGCGCGGCCCGCCGCCGCGATCGCCGGCCGCGTCGAGTTCCCGTTCCCGCTGCTGGTCGCGGGCATCGATCCCGCCGCCGAGGCGGCGCTGTCGGGCGCCGACCGCGCGACGGTGTCCGGGCGCTACCTGCGCGAGGGCGAGAAGCCGGCGCTGTCCGGCGGCGGCCGCGTCCGGACCGCGCCCGTGCTGATGGCGGCCTCCAGCGGGATCGACCTGCGCGCGGACCTGACCGTGCGCCGGCTGCCGGCGAGCGCCGCCAAGGCCTTCATGAACGCCCGCGACAACGCGACGGCGGCGCGGCGTGCGATCGAGCGCGGGCACGGCACGCGCGTCGTGCTGCGGGCGACGGTGACCGCCGAGGACGCCTACGCCGCGCTGCTGCGCGCGCAGCGCGCCAGGCCCCAGGACGTCAGCGCGCGCTGGATCGCCGGACCGTCCCGCTACGCGCTGGTCGGGCCCGACCGCGTGCGCGCGCTGCCGACCGGGACCGACCGCTACGCCTGGGGCGCCCAGTACAGCGCCAGCGGCGCGGGCACGGGCTTCACGACCGCGCCGGCGACCGGCCACGACGTCGGCTTCCGGCACGACGTCGGCTTCCGGCGCTTCACCGAGCACGTCGTCGGCTTCAGCGACCGCGGCTTCGCGCCGCTGTACGACGTCGTCGGGACGTTCGACCCGGCCCAGCTGGCCGACGCGCTCGACCCCAACGCGGCGCCGCTGAACCCGTTCCACCGCCCGGGCGCGCCCGCCGCCGACCCGGCCGCGGCGCGCTGGCTGCGCGGCGGCACGCTGGCGCCCGACGGCAACATGGCGGGCTACCTGATCCCGCCGCCGGCGCTGCTGACGACGATCGAGGCCGGGAGCGTGTTCGACGACGCGGCGGTCTACGGCCACGAGACCGCCGCGCAGGCGGCCGCGCCGATCAGCGTCATCCGCGTGCGCGTCGGCGGCGTGACCGGGCCGGACCAGGTCTCGCGCGAGCGGCTGCGGGTCGCCGCCGAGACGATCGCCAAGCGCACGGGCCTGCAGGTCGACGTCGTCTCGGGCGCGTCGCCGACCGCGGTCACCGTCGACCTGCCGGCGTCGCGCCTCGGCCGCCCCGCGGTCGCGCTGCGCGAGAGCTGGATGAAGAAGGGCGTGGCGACGGTGATCATGGACGCGGTCGACCGCAAGTCCTTGATCCTGTTCCTGTTGGTGTTGGTCGTCTGCGCGCTGTTCTGCGTCAACGCGACCGCGGCTGCAGTGCGCACGCGCGCGACCGAGTTGGGGGTGTTGGCCTGCGTCGGCTGGCGCCGCCGCCAGCTGTTCGCCTACATGCTGACCGAGGTCGGGCTGGTCGGCGTCGCGGCGGGCGTGGCCGGGACGCTCGTGGCGCTGCCAACGGGCGCGCTGCTCGGCCTGCCGGTGTCGGGCGCGCGGGCACTCCTGGCGGTCCCCGGCGCGACCGCGCTGGCGCTGCTGGCCGCGGCGGTCCCGGCGGCGCGGGCCGCGCGCAGCGACCCGCTGGCCGCGGTGCGTCCGGCGGTCCGCCCGCCGCGCTCGGCGCGCGGCGTCCGCAGCGTGCGCGGGCTGGCCGTGCGCAACCTGCTGCGCGTGCCGGGCCGGACCGTGCTCGGCGTGGTCTCGCTGGCCGTCGGCGTGGCGGCCCTGACCGCGCTGCTGGCGGTGACGACGTCGTTCCGCGGCGCGGTCGTCGGGACCGTGCTCGGCGACGCGGTCGCCGTGCAGGTGCGCACGGCCGATTACGTGGCGGCCGCCGCGACGCTCGTGCTCGGCGGGCTGGCGTGCGCCGATGTGCTGTACCTCAACTTGCGAGACCGCAGCGCGGAGATCGCGACGTTGCGCGCGACCGGCTGGCGCGAGCGCCAGCTCACGCGGTTGATCGCCGTCGAGGGCGCCGGCCTCGGCGTGCTGGGCGGCGTGCTCGGCGCGGCGGCCGGCCTCGGCGCGGCCGCGTGGTTCGCCGGCCGGCTGACGGGCGGGATGGCCGCGGCCGCCGCCGGCGCCGCGCTGCTGGCCGTGCTGATCGCGGTCCTCGCCTCCCTCCCGCCCGCCGCGCGGCTGCGGCGCCTGCCCACCGCGACCCTGTTGGCCGAGGAATGACCGCGACCGCGCCCCAGACCACCGGATCCCGCGTCCTGCTCGAGGACGTCCGCAAGACCTACAAGCTGGACGACGGCGCCGCGCTGACCGCCGCGGACGGCGTCTCGCTGGAGGTCGAGCCGGGGGCGTTGGTGGCCTTGACCGGGCCGTCGGGCTCGGGCAAGTCCACCATGCTGCATCTGGTCGGCGGGGTCGACGACGCCGACGGCGGCCGGATCGTCGTCGACGACCGCGAGGTGACCGCGCTGCGCGGCGACGCGCTGGCCGAGCACCGCCGCCACGTCGGCTTCGTCTTCCAGCGCTTCAACCTGCTCGGCGCGCTGACCGCACGCGACAACGTGCTCGCGCCGGTCGTCCCGTTCAAGACGGGCTTCGACCGCGTCGCCCGCGCCGACGCGCTGCTGGAGGCCGTCGGCCTCGCCGGCCGCGAGCGCTCGTTGCCGTCGCGGATGTCGGGCGGCCAGCAGCAGCGCGTGGCGATCGCCCGCGCGCTGATCTGGGAGCCCGGGCTGCTGCTGGCCGACGAGCCGACCGGCAACCTCGACTCGCGCACCGGCGCGGCGATCCTCGACCTGCTGCTGGACCTGCGCGCCCAGCGCGGGACGACGATCCTGCTGGCCACCCACGACCCGGTGGTCGCGTCGCGCTGCGACCGGCTCGTGCGCCTCCAGGACGGGCGCGTGACCGACGACGTCGACCTGCGCGGTGGCGGCGTGGACGTCGCGGCGTTGCTGGCTGGGCGATGATGGCGCGTGTGCTCCGCCTCCCCGCCGCCGCCGCGGCCGTCGCCCTCGGCCTGGCCGCCGCGGCCCCGCCGGCGGGCGCGATCTTCCATGGTGCGCCCGTGGCGGCCGCCGACGCGCCGTGGTCGGTCGCGCTGACCGGGATGTCGCTGGCCTGCGGCGGCGCGCTGATCGCGCCCGACCGCGTGCTCACGGCCGCGCACTGCGTGCAGGGCGCCAACCCGGACAAGCTGCGCGTCCGGCTCGGCGGCGACCGCTGGCCGACGGGACGCAAGCTCGCCTGGCGCGGCGCGTTCTTCCCGAAGGCCTACAGGATCGTGCCCTCGCCGGAGGCGCCCGGCGACCTGTCGCGCTCGGCGACGTTCGCCGACGTCGCGGTCATCGTCCTGCGCGACCGCGTGACGGACGTCGCGCCGCTGCCCCTGGCGACCGACGCCGCGCGGCCGGGCGAGGCCGCGCGCACGGTCGGCCGCGGGCGCACCGGCCCGCGTCCGGCACCGACGAGCGAGAGGCCGCGGGCCGCCGACCAGCAGGTCCTCGACCCGGCGGAATGCACCAAGGCCTACGGGTCGCTCTTCGCGGGCGGCGATCAGCTCTGCACCGAGGACCTCACGGCGACCGCCGCCCAGGCCTGCGCCGGCGACTCCGGCTCGCCCGTGCTCGTCCAGCGCGACGGCGCGCCCGCCGTCGCCGGCGTCGTCGCGTGGGGCAACGAGACCCAGGGCGACGACTGCGGCGACGGCCTGCCCGACGTCTCGGCGCGCGTCGCCGCCCACGCATCGCTGATCACCGGCGCCGCGCCCGCCCGGTTGGCGCCCCACGCCCGGCGCCGCGTGCGCGTCCGCCGCGCCGGCCACACGCTGCGCTGCGTCGTCGGCGCCTGGACGCCCTCCGACGCGACGTTCTCGATCCGCTGGTGGCGACGGACCGACCAGGCCCGCGTCATCACCGTCGGCGGCACCCGCCGCACGCGCCGCGCCTCGCCGACCGCCAAGCTCGGCTGCTCGGTCACCGCCCGCACCGCCGGCGGCTGGGCGACCGAGGACTCCTACAACCTGCTCTAGCGCTCAGGCTCCTCGCGTGGAAGGATGCGCAGCGGATTCGACCGATGCGCCGCCGCCTCCACACCACGCTGGTCTACTTCGGGCTCGCCGAGGATCCGGACCTCGACGCCCGGCTCCGCGAGCGCGAGCTGTCCGGCGCCTGGGAGATCGTGGGCGGCGTGGGCGGCGTCGCGCTCCCGATGCTCGCGGTGGCGGCCCTCTGGGCGCTGGCGAGGCTCGTCGGCGTCGACACCGGCCTGACCGAGCTGGCGATCGCCGAGGGCCTGCTCGTGCTCCTCTTCGCGATGGCCCAGCTGCTCGGCGACGAGCAGACGTCGGAGCGGCGCGCGCGGCGCTCGCCGTGGCGCGAGTGGGGCGAGCACCTGAGCGGGATCGTCGTCCTCTGGTCCCTCGTCTTCCTCGCCGTCGCCCTGCTCGGCCACCGCCCCACCGCCGAGAGCCTCGGCGCGATCGGCTTGTGGTGCGCGAGCATCACGGTCGTCGACGCCGTCCGCTTCGCCTGGCGCGCGCTGCGCGGCGCGCGGACGAGCTAGCTGCTAGCCCAGCGACTCGACCTTCAGGTCCCGCGTGCCCGAGGGCGTCGAGACCTGCACCACGTCGCCCGGCGCCGAGCCGATCAGGGCCTTGGCGACCGGCGACTCGGCGGAGAGCTTGCCGGTCTTCAGGTCGGCCTCGGTCGGGCCCACGATCGTGTAGGAGTTGGTGCGGCCGGAGGTGACGTCGGTGACGTTGACGGTCGCCCCGAAGGTGACGACGGTCGCGTCGGCGTCGGACTCGACGACGGTCGCGTTGCGCAGGCGCTCGGTGAGACGGGCGATCTTCGTCTCGAGGTGCGCCTGGTCCTCCTTGGCGGCGTGGTACTCCGCGTTCTCGGAGAGGTCGCCGAGCTCGCGCGCGACGAGGATGCGCTGCGCGATCGCACGACGGCCCTCGCCCTCGAGCTCCTCCAGCTCGTTCTTCAGCTGTGCCAATCCCTCGCGGGTGATCGCTTCGGCCATCCGGACAACCTATCGCGGACGCGTCAGCAGCTACCGTCCAGGGCGTATGGGCCGTTCCCGTCGTCGTGCGCGCGCCGCTGGCGCGCCCGTCACCTCCCCCGCTCCCGCCACCGTCGACCCGCGCGTGCTGCGCAAGACGCTCGGCGCCTACCTCGCGGGCGCGGTCGTCCTGGCGGTCCTCGTGCTGCTCGGGATCCTCATCCTGCAGGGCACGCTCGGCCCGTGGGTGGTCCTCGTCGCCGACGCGATCGCGGGCTTCGCGCTCTACCGATGGGCCCAGACGCGCCTGGCCGACCTGCCGCTGTCCGACGAGGACCGGATCATGCAGACGCTCGCCGGCGGCCTGCTCGCCATGGTCTTCCTGTTCGCCGCGGTCGCCGCGGTCGTGATCACCGTCAGCTAGCGGCGCGCGCCTACGCCACGCGCGCGGCGCCCAGCGGGTGCTCGTGGAGGATGTCGTACAACGTGCTCCGCTCCGCCGCCGGGCGCCCCGCGGCGTGCGCGGCGGCGATCAGCTCCGGGGGGTCGAGCTTGACGCCGTGGTAGCTGCCGGCCAGGCGGCTGATCGACTCTTCCATGAGGGTGCCGCCGAGGTCGTTGACGCCCCAGCGCAGGGCCTCGGTGGCGGCGTCCAGGCCCATCTTGACCCAGGAGGCCTGCACGTTGGTGATGGTCTTGCCCAGCGCCAGGCGGAAGACGGCGGTGTGCTTGAGGTTCTCCTCGCGGGAGATCTCCTCCACGCCGTGCGTGCGGCCCAGCAGGGTCATGAACGGGATGAACGACAGCGGGACGAACTCGGTGATCCCGCCGGTGCGCTCTTGCAGCTCGCGGATCACCGTCAGGTGCTGGGCCAGCTCCCACGGCTCCTCGATGTGCCCGAACATCACCGTGCTCGTGGAACGCAGCCCGGCGCGGTGGCTGGCCTCGATGACCTCGACCCAGCGGGCCACCGGCAGCTTGTTGGGGCTGATGCGCTCGCGCACCCCGTCGTGCAGCACTTCGGCCGCCGTGCCGGGGGTGGAGCCCAGCCCGGCGTCGCGCAGGGCGGCGAAGATCTCGCTCAGCGGCGCTCCGGAGATGTCCTGCATGTGGGCGATCTCCATCGGCGAATAGGCATGCAGGTGCAGGTGCGAGGCCTCGTCCTTGGCCACGCGCAACCACTTCAGGTACTCCTCGAAGTCCCAGTCCGGGTGGATGCCCGACTGCATGCACAACTCGGTCGCCCCGTAGTCCACCGCCTCCCGCACGCGCCGGCGGAACTCCTCCTCGGAGTGCTGATAGGCATCGGGCGAGCGCTTGCCTTGGCCGAACCCGCAGAACGCGCAGCCGACCGTGCACACGTTGCTCACGTTGATGTTGCGGTTGACCACAAAGGTCACCGTGTCGCCCGCCAGCTCGGCGCGCAGCTCGTCGGCCGCGGCGCGCATCTCCTCGATCGCGCCCGCGTCCGTGGTCGCGAACATCGCCGTCAGCTCCTCCAACGACAACGCCTCGCCGGAGCGGGCGCGCGCCGTCGCCGGGCCGACCAAGTCGTTGTTGATGACAAACGGCGCCTCGGTCCGCCCCGAGCCCCGCCGCGGGATGAACGACCAGTACTTGACCGTGATCGTGTCCAACACCGCCCGCGAGACCCAATCGGCATCGATGTACTTGCCGTAGACGCACAGGCGCTCGGTCAGCGCGACGCCATCGGCCGCCAGGCGCTTGCGCACCTGATGCGGCGACGGGAACGGATGCTCCGGAGAGATGTGGTCGCCGTTGGCCGACAGCCCACCGAGATCGGTCGCGCCCGCCGCCACCAGCTCCGGCCAATGCTCCGACAGGTTCGGCGGGACCTGGATGCCGACGTCGGGCATCAGCTCGCGCGCGACGCGGATGACGTCGACGATGTCCTCCAGCGAGACGGGAGTCGCCCAGTCGGGCACGCCGTGGACGGGCACGTCACGCAACCCGGTGCGCCAGAAGCGCTCCGCGGCATCCGAAGCGATGTCGGCGGGCTCCTCGCCGTAGTACTTCCGGTGGGGGACGAAGTTCTGGAGGATGACCTCCTGCAGGTGCCCGTGCTCGGCGTGCACCTCCGCCAACGCGCGCAGCGCGTCGTGGCGATCCTCGCGCGTCTCGCCGATCCCCAACAGGATCCCGCTCGTGAACGGGATCTTCAGCTCGCCCGCCCAGCGGATCGTCTGCAGGCGCAACGCCGGGTCCTTGGTCGGCGACCCCTGATGAGCGACGAGGTCGTCCCGGGTCGACTCCACCATCAACCCCTGCGACGCCGTCACCTCACGCAACCGCCCAAGCTCCTCACGCGTCACCGCGCCGAGGTTCGTGTGCGGCAACAACCCACGCTCCAACGCCCGCTCGCAACACCACACCACGTAGGCGACGAAATCCTCGAAGCCCAACTCCGCCAACCGCGCCCGAACCCCCGCATGATGCCCCGGGTCGTCGCCGGTCAGGATCAACAGCTCCTTCACCGACCGCTTCGACGCCCGATCCAGCAGCGCGATGACCTCATCGGGCGTGTGCAGATGGGTCTGGTGCGTCTGGAAGGCGCAGTACTTGCAATGCGAGACACACGTCCGCGACAGCGACAGGGTCACGTTGCGCGAGAAGGTCACACGACGACGCACCTGCCTGATCCTACGACGCGGCCGTCGCTACCCTCCCGCGCCGATGTCGCGCCGCCCCCTCGTCCCCATCCTGCTGACCGCCTTGCTCGCGCTCGTCGCGGGCGGCTGCGGCACCTCGAACCCCAGCGACAGCCGTCCCGATCAGGACGCCAAGCTGCTGCTGGACTTCTCGCCCAACGCGGTCCATGCGGGCATCTACCTCGCGATCCAGCGCGGCTACGACGACGCCGAGGGCGTCCATCTCGACGTCCAGCCGCCCGGCCAGTCGACCGACGGGATCAAGGCGGTGCTGTCCGGCCAGGAGGACATGGCGCTGGTCGACATCCACGACCTGGCGATCGCGCAGGGCAAGGGCAAGGACGTGGTCGGCGTGATGGCGATGGTCCAGACGCCGTTGGCCGCCGTGCTCGCGCAGCCCGACGTGCGGCGCCCGCGCGACCTCGAGGGCCGCAAGGTCGGCGTGACCGGCCTGCCCTCCGACGACGCCGTGCTGGCCTCGATCGTCAAGGGCGACGGCGGCGACCCCGCCAAGGTCAAGAAGGTGACCGTCGGCTTCAACGCCGTCCAGGCGCTGCTGAGCCGCAAGGTCAGCGGGGCGACCGCCTTCTGGAACGTCGAGGGCGTCGCGCTGAAGGAGAAGCGCCCCGGCATGAGGTCGTTCCAGGTCGACGACTACGGCGCGCCCTCCTACCCCGAGCTGGTCCTCGTGACCTCCCGGGAGACGTTGGAGACCAACGCCCCCGTCGTCCGCGCCACGATCCGCGCCCTGCGTCGCGGCTACGAAGGCGCGATCAACGACCCCGAGTCGGCCGTGAGCGCCCTCACCGACGCCGACCCGACGCTCAAGCGCGACCTGACCTCCAAGGAGCTCGACGCGGTCTCGCCCTCCTTCACCGCCGGCGCCGACTTCTACGGCCAGCTTCAGCCCTCCGTCCTGGCCCGGTGGGCGACCTGGGAGCAGCGGTTCGGGATCGTCACGGCCAAGCCGGACATCGCGAAGATGTTCGACACCTCGATCGCCAAGACCGGGCTGAAGCAGGACCCGGACGCGTAGGGGGCGTCCGGCGCGGGCCTCGCGGGGCCGTCGGGAGCCGCGCGCTACTGCGAGCGGATGCGCTGGAACTCCTGGCGCACCGACTCGGGCCGACCCCACATCTGGACGACCTCGACGCGACCGGAGCGGACCTCGCGGACGGCGATCTCGCCGTCGAGGCCGGCCTGGTCGAGGAGCTTGAGGGCGCCGTGGACGGCGGGGGCGGCGGAGGCGTGGCCGAAGCGGTGGGCCACGAGGATGCGCCAGTGCCAGTCGTGCTTGGAGTAGGGCTGGGCGTTGACCGTCGCGAGGTAGACGGCGGCGTCGACGTAGCGCTCCTCGTCGAAGATCCGGACGTCGATCTCCAGATCGGTCCAGTCGTCCGGCAGGGAGGCGAGAACTTCGTTGAAGGTGTCGGCGAGGCCCATGGTGCCCTGCAATGTAGCTAGAACGACACCAGGCCGAAGGCGTCCAACAACAGGAGCACGTTCAGCACGCTGATGATCGCCGCGACGATGCCCGCGACCGCCGTCGTCAGCGGCCGGTTGACCAGCGCGCCCATCACGTCCTTGCGGCGCGTGAGCAGCACGAGCGGGATCAGCGCGAACGGGATCCCGAACGACAGCACGACCTGGGAGATCACCAAGGCCTTGGTCGGGTCGACGCCGATCGCCAGCACGACCAGCGCGGGCGCCATCGTCACCGTGCGCCGCAGCGCCAGCGGGATCGTCCGCGCGATGAAGCCCTGCATGACGACCTGGCCGGCGTAGGTGCCGACCGACGACGAGGCGAAGCCGGCGGCCAGCAGCGCCAGCGCGAAGGCGATCGCGGCCGACGGCCCGACCAGCTGCTTGAACCCGGCGTGGGCCTTCTCGATCGTGTCGACGTCGCCACCGCCGTGGCCGAAGAACAGCGACGCGGCGATCACCAGCATCGACATGTTGATCAACCCGGCGAGCGTCATCGCGATCGTGACGTCCACGCGGTTGAAGCGCAGCAGCACGCGCTTCTCCGCGTCGTCCTTGGCCGGCACCCGGTTCTGGGTCAGCGCCGAGTGCAGGTAGATGACGTGCGGCATGACCGTCGCGCCGAGGATGCCGACGGCCAGCAGCAGCGAGTCGGAGCCGTCGAACTTCGGGACGAAGCCCTTGGCCGCCTCCCCCGCGTCGAAGCCGATCTTCAACGTGTCGTACAGGAAGCCGAGCAGGATGACCGCGAGGAAGCCCATGATCGCGGTCTCGAAGCGCCGGTAGCCCTTGGACTGCAGCCCGAGGATCGCGAACGCCGCGACCGCGGTGATCAGGCCCGCGGGCAGCAGCGGGATGTCGAACAGCAGGTTCAGCGCGATCGCCGCGCCGACGAACTCCGCGAGGTCGGTGGCCATCGCGATCAGCTCGGCCTGGATCCAGAGCCCGTAGGTGACCGGGCGCGGGAAGTGCTCGCGCGCCAGCTCGGGCAGGTTGCGCCCGGTCGCGATGCCGACCTTCGCCGAGAGGTTCTGGATCAGCATGGCCATCAGGTTGGCCCCCAACAGCACCCACAACAGCAGGTACCCGTACTTGGAGCCGCCCGCGATGTTGGTGGCGAAGTTGCCCGGGTCGACGTAGGCGATGCAGGCGACGAACGCGGGACCCAGCAGCGCGAGGCGCGCGGCCAGGCCGCGGCGCGTGGTCAGCCGGTGGCGGTCGGCACGGCGCAGCGCCTGCGGCGTCGGGAGCGCGGCGGCGTCCGCGCCGCCGCCGAGGCCCTCGCCGCCGGGCGGCGGAGCCGTCACGCGCCCACCTCCACGCGCATCGCCGCGGCCAGCCGGCCGCCGAGCGGATGGACCTCGTCGGAGTCGCCGAAGCGGGCGAAGACCGGCCCGCCGAAGGGCTGCTTGTCGATGATCGCGAACGTCTCCCCCGGCGAGATCCCACGGGCGCCGAGGTAGCGGAGCATCTCGGGGTCGGAGTCCGACACGCGCACGAAGCGTCCGGTGTCCCCGACCGTCAGCGTGTCCATGCCGACGGTGGCGAGCTCGACGATCCGCAGGTCCGCGTCCGGGATCGGGTCGCCGTGCGGGTCGTGCGTGGGATGCCCGAGCTTGGCGGCGATCAGCTCCTCCAGCTCCTCGGACAGCACGTGCTCGAGCACCTCGGCCTCGTCGTGGACGCGGTCCCACGGCACGCCGAGCTCCTCGGCCAGGTAGCGCTCCAGCAGGCGGTGGTGGCGCAGGACCTCCAACGCGACGCTGAGCCCGCGCTCGGTCAGCACGACGCCCCGGTAGGGCACGTGCTCGACCAGGCCGAGGCCGTCGAGCTTCTTGACCATCGACGACGCGGATGCCGCCGAGACGCCCATGCGCTCGGCCAGGGCGTTGGTGGAGACCGCGCTGCCCTTCTCGCAGCGCTGCTCCAGCGAGTAGATGGCCTTGGCGTAGTCCTGGACGGCGGAAGAGACTTCGAGCGTCATCGTGAAACAGAGTTTAGCCAAGACTGAAAAAGTCTTCAACGGACGTCCGACCGGCGCCTCGTATGCTCGGAGCCATGGCCACCGTCGATGCCCTCCGAGCCGGCTACGACGCCTGCGTCGCCGGCGCCGCGCTGGTCGACCGCTCCGAGGCCGGCAAGCTGCTGCTGACCGGCCCCCAGGCCCGCGAGTTCCTCGACGGCCAGGTCTCCAACGACATCGCCAAGCTCGACGCCGGGCACGGCCGCTACGCGACGTTGTTGACCAACAAGGGCCGGATGCTCGCCGACCTGCGCGCGCTGGCCCTCCAGGACGACGCGCTCCTGCTCGTCACCGAGCGCCCCGCGCTCCAGGCGCTGTTCGACCAGATCCGGCGCGGGCTGATCGGCTGGCAGGCGCAGCTGCACAAGCGCACGCTCCAGCTCGCGCTCTTCTCGCTGATCGGGCCGAAGGCCGAGGACGTCGCGCGCGCGGCGGGCCTGCCGATCCCGGGCGCCGAGGAGCACGACGTCGTCGCCTATGACGGCGACGGCGCGGTCGTGCGCACCGACCTCGGCCTCGACGTCCTGCCCACCGCCGAGCACGCCGACGCCACGCGCGACGCGCTGCTGGCCGCCGGCGCGGTCGCGACCTCCGAGGACGCCGCGGAGATCGTCCGCGTCGAGTCCGGCCGCCCGCGCTTCGGCCGCGACGCCGACGAGAGCGCGATGCCCGAGGAGGCCGGCATCGTCGACCGCGCGGTCTCGTTCCAGAAGGGCTGCTACGTCGGCCAGGAGACCGTCGCGCGCCTGCACTGGAAGGGCAAGCCGAACCGCCACCTGCGCGGCCTGCGCGCCGACGCGCCGCTGACGCCCGGGACGCCCGTGCTGCTCGGCGACCGCGAGATCGGCCGCGTCGGCACCGCCGTCGTCTCCCCGCGCCTGGGCCCCATCGCCCTGGCGATCCTGCGCCGCGAGGCCGAGCCGGGCGGGACCGTCCGCGCCGGCGACGCCGACGTGCGGGTCGTCGCCCTGCCGTTCGCCTGACCGACGTTTCTCCCACCAGGGGCAAAACGCCCGCCGTGAGCCTCCGGTCTCCATCGGTGAAGCACCTGCTCACAAACCAACACGGAGGTGTCGCACACGATGCAGCGCAAGGGATGGTCGGCCGGAGCGGTCGCGGCGGTGGCCGCGCTGGGCCTCGCGGCAGGCAGCGGGACGGCGTTCGCCGCCGACAACGGCGTGCCGGCGGGCAAGGCCGAGCACGCGGTCTGGGATCTCGACGTCACCGGGACCTACACGGTCGCCGGCGCGGTCCCGACCCACCAGCGCGAGGAGCGCTGGGTGACCGCCGACGCCGGCCACACGGTGGTGACCGACGTGGCGAGCGGCACGATGTCCAGCGAGGCGTTCCAGGACGCGACCGGCATCTTCAACTACAACGCCGGCATCGACACGGTGTTCTCGTCCGGGCCGCAGCCCGAGTGGCTGTCGATCTGGTCGCGGGCCGTCGAGGCGCAGTTCGAGCGCTACAAGCTCAACAACGGCCGCCTCAAGAAGGCCGGGCTGACGACCTTCCAGGGCAAGACCGTCCTGCGGCTGAAGTCGCCGGGCGACGTCTCGGGCGACGAGCCGGGCGACAAGGTCCGCCTCGACGACCTGGTCGATCCCGACACGCTCGCGCCGCTGCGCAGGATCACCGACGTGACGACCGCCGGGGGCAAGACGCTGCACCAGGTCTCCACGCAGGTCTCCTTCGAGGTCGTCGACACGGCGAGCCTCCCGCCGCAGGCGCTGCGCTTCGGCGACCACCCGGGTGCCAAGCACTCCGGCGGCGCGGCGAGCGCGACCAAGAACAAGGCCAAGACCAAGGCCAAGGTCAAGGTCAAGAAGAAGACCAAGGCCAAGCACAAGGCCGCGACCCGCAAGGCGAGCAGCCGGCGATGACCACCGCGGCCCGGGCGGGCGGCGCTTCGCGCGCCGCCCGCCGCCGCCGGCTCGCCACGGCCGCCGCGGGGCTCCTCGCGGCGGCGGTGCTCGTCGCGCCCGCGGGCGCCCAGGCGCGTGGCGGCGGCCCCGCGCCCGTCCGGGTCTGCGCGGAGCGGGCGATCGTGCGCGAGACGCCGGGCGGCCTGGTCATCGGCGTGCTCGAGGAGGGCGACCCGGTGCGGGTGCTCAAGCGCAGCCGCGATCGCGTCTGGGTGCGCGTCGCCAACAACCTGCCGGCCGTCGGCTGGATCAAGGCCAAGGCGATCCGTGGCCGCTGACGCCCACCCCACCCCTGCGCCGGGCGGCCGGCGGCTGCGCGGCGTCGACGACGAGCGCCTCGTCGCGCTCGTCCGCGACGGCCGCGACGACGCGTTCGTCGAGCTCTGCCGCCGCCACGAGCCGCGGCTGCGCCGGCTGGCGACCCGCATCCTCAAGGACCCGCACCTGGCCGAGGACATCGTCCAGGAGGGCCTGTGGCGCGCCCACCGCGCGCTGCTGCGCGACCGCCGCGAGGTCCGCCTCAAGCCCTGGCTGGCCCAGATCGTGCGCAACTGCGCGCTGGACGAGCTCGGCCGCCGCCCGCAGGTCCTCGTCGAGCTGCACGACGAGCACGCCGCGCGTGACGCCGACCCGCACGACACGCTCGGGCGGCGCGCCGACGCCCGGCAGCTGCTCGCCGACCTCACCACGCTGCCGCCCGCCCAGCGCCACGCGCTCGTCCGGCGCGAGCTCGACGGCGTGCCGCACGAGCAGATCGCCGCCGAGCTGGACATCACCGCGGGCGCGTCGCGGAACCTCGTCCATCGCGCGCGCACGAACCTGACGCGGCTCTCGCACGCCCGCGAGGCGGCGTGCGTCTCCGTCCAGCGCGACCTGCTCGCCGCCCACGACGAGCGCCGCCGCGCGTCGGTGGCGACCTACCGCCACCTCGCGGGCTGCCCGAGCTGCCGCGCCTACCGGCGCCGCCTGCACGTCTGCCGCCAGGTGATGGCCGCGACGCTCCTGCCTCCGGGCCTGCTCGTCGGCGCGGCGCTGGCGGTCAAGGCGGGGGTCTTGGGCGTCCTGCCGGGCGCGGGCGCGGGCGCCGGCGTCTCGGCCAAGCCCGCCGCGCTGGCGGCCGCCACCGCGCTGGTGGCGGGCGGCGCCGCGACGCTCGGCGCCGTCCACGTCGCGATGCCCGGCGACCGCAGCCCGCTCGCCGTCCAGAGCGCGGCGATCCCCGGCCACCGCGTCGAGCGCGGCCAGCCCCTGCCCGCCGCGACCGCCGTCGTCAGCCACCGGCTCGAGGCGGGCGCGACCGTGCCGCGCCAGATCCGCCTGCGCTGCCCGGCGGGCATGGTCGCCGCGGGCCTGATCCCGAACCCCGACACCCGGCTCTCCCGCGCCTACGACCCGTCCAGCCACCCCGGCGACCGCGTGGTGACGATCAACCTCCGCGCGGCGAAGCCGCTGCGCACCGCGGCCACGATCGCGACCGTCTGCCGCACGCACGTCGGGCCCTGAGGCAGGCGAGCGCGCCGGCCCCTGGCGCGAGGCGGTCGCGTCCGTCCGAGCGACCGGCCTCGCGCCAGCGACCGGAGCGCTGCCGCCGGACCGCGCGCCCAGCCCCTCAGCCGCTGCTGGGCGCGCGTCCTGCGACCGGCGTGACGAACCCCTTGCGGGAGGTCCCTCTCGTCGTTTCCGCTCGCGGCGATCCTTGCCGCGTCAACCGACACGCCGTCGCCCCGAGGCTCCGGCAGCACGGCTGCAACTTCCTTGGCAGATCTTGCACAACTTCTTGCGGCTGCGCGCTCGAACATACGCTGACCCGTCCCCCAGATCGGGGGAGTCGACCTGTCCGGACGCGGACGGCCGGTACGGGGCCGAAGCGCGTGATGCTAGCCCGCGGCCAGCGCGCGGCCCACGAACCTCTCGACCCGCGCACGCCCCGTCTCGCCGCTCAACGGCAGCTCCAGCGACGGATGGCCGGCCAGCCACGTCGTGGCGATCCGCAGCGCGGCGACCTCGTCGGGCGTCGCGGTCGCCGTCGCGCCGCGACCGTCGCCTCCGCGCAGCGCCGCCTCGGTACGCGCCCACACGTCGTCGGGCGACGTCAGCGGCGCCCAGCCGGCCACGCGCCCGCCGACCAGCCAGAGCGCGTCGAAGACCGCGCGCTCCGGGTGCGAGGCCAGCACGAGCCGCGGCCGCGCGTGCGTCGCCGACACCGCGTCGCCCAACCGCTCCAACAACACCGCGATCCGCGCGCGGCGGCGGCGCAGCCACGCCGCGCGCTCGAAGCGCTCCTCCGCGGCGGCCGCGCGCATCTCGGCGTCCAGGTGCGACAACAACGCCGGACGGCCGGACGACGCGTCGTCGGCCGTGAACAGCGCCAGCGCCGCGTCCAGCCGCCGCCGGTAGGCGTTGGGGTCCAGGTCGCCCAGGCACGGCGACAGGCAGCGCCCCATCTGCCCGTAGGCGCTCGGGAACTCGCGCCGCTTCATCCCGCGCCCGCAGTGGCGCAGCGCGAACAGCGACTGCAGCTGCTCCATCAGCTCCAGCGCCGCGAACCGGCCGCGCAGCGGCCCCACGTTGACCGCCAGCCCGGGCGCCGGCTCCGGGGCCACCTCCAGGACCGGGAACGCGATGTCCAGGCGGCAGCGCAGGTACACCCACGTGTCCTCGTGCTTCATCCGCTCGTTGCCCGGCGGGCGCAGCTCGCGGATCAGCTCGTGCTCGCGCAGCAAGGCCCCCAACTCGGACCGCGTCTCCTCCCAGTCGACCGTCTCGGCCTGCGCGACCCAGCCGGTGTCGGGCGACGACGGCCGGAAGTGCGCCTTGGCCCGCGCGCGGATGTCCACCGACTTGCCCACGTACAGCGGCTGGCCGGCGGAGTTGCGGAAGATGTAGACGCCCGGCTCGGACGGCAGCGCCGAGCAGTCGACCTTGCGCCGCCGCGTCCCGAGCATCGACACGCCGCCGTCGGTCCGCCCGCCCCGCGACGTCCGCCGCCGCCTGGATCGCAGCAGCGACAGCGCGCCCGCGACCGACCCCGCGTGCGCGCACAGCCGCGGGAACAGCGCGCAGAACACGCGCGCGCACGTCTCGGCGTCGGCCAGCGCGCGGTGCGTCGTCTCGACCTCGATGCCCAGCGACTCGGCCAGCGGCGCGAGCTTGCGCTGCCGGGCCAGCGGGTGCAGCTGGCGCGCCAGCGCGACCGTGCACAGCGTCGGCGGATCCGGCCACGCCGCGCCCGCGCGCGTGAAGGCCTGCGCGAGCACGCGGCGGTCGAACGACGCGTTGTGGGCCACCAGCACGCGCCCCTCCATCTGCTCGGCCAGCTCGGGCAGCGTCGCCTCCGCGGGCGGCGCCGCGTCGACCATGTCCTGCGTGACGCCGGTGAAGCGCTGGATCCCGCGCGACAGCGGCATCCGCACCGGCACGAGCGTCTCCCAGCGGTCGTGCAGCTCGCCGCCGCCGACGAGCACCGCGCCGATCTCGGTCACCTCGCAGCGGTCGCCGCCCAACCCGTTGGTCTCGGTGTCGACCACGAGGAACTCCGTCGTGGCGAGCGGGGCGTCGAGCAGCGATGAGGCGGTGGCGAGCATGCGAACGTGTGTTTGTACTCCGGCCCCCGGACGCCACGGATCCGACCTTGCGCGACGGTGTGACCGCCGATGCGGCTACCGTCACAGGGCATGACCACGTACGCCCCGCACGACGCGACCCTGGACGAGCGCACCCGCACGGCCTGGGGCGCCTACCGCGACGAGCTCGCGGACCTCAGCGGCAAGGCGTACGACGAGGCCGAGAACACGGCCTGGGAGCGCCTCCAGGAGACCCTCCGAGACATCGAGGGTGACCGCGCCGCGCTGCACATCGGTGGAGACACCGAACACTAAGATCCTCCCTGACCAACCGGACGATGGCGCGAAGCGCGCCGACCGGCTAGGGTTCCGCGCGGGTTGCTCGTTCACCGGCCTTCGGGCGAGGGTACGGACGACGATCCGGGTCGAGGATGAGGAGCCATAGGCCACCACTGCTGAGCGGGACCGGACGCCGTGCGTCGGCGCTGACCTGCGCGTTGATCGCCGCGGGCGCCCTCGCGTCGTGCGGCAACGGCGGTCGCGACAAGTACGCCAACGCGCAGCGGCCCCCGCGCCCGATCGTGATCTCGGCGTCGATCAACGACAGGTCGATCGTCGTCTCCCCGCGCAAGTTCGGCGCGGGCCCGATCACGCTGATCATCTCCAACCAGTCGGCCGCCTCCCAGCAGGTGACGCTGGAGACCGAGGACGATCCCGGCGGGTCGAGCCCGGGCGAGAAGGCGATCGAGACCGGCCCGATCAACCCGCGCGAGACCGCGTCGGTGAAGGGCAGCGTCAACCAGGGCACCTACACCCTCCACGTCGGCGGCGACGACATCCACGCCGCCCGCGTCGTCGTCGGCAAGGAACGGCCGTCGGCGCAGAACGACCTGCTCCAGCCGTAGCGGTCGCGACGGCGTGCGAGGATGTCGGCCGTGCGCCTCCTCGCCGTCCCGCTGACCCTCGCCGTCGCGCTCGCCGGCACCGCGGCCGCGCCCCTGGCCGGCGCCGCGCCGACCGACTCGCAGAAGGTCTTCACGCAGAAGCTGCTCGACGACGCCAAGACGAGCGCGGGCGTCAAGAAGATGCTCACCGACAAGACCGCGATCGTCGATCCGCGGTCGGGCTTCGTGGACGTCACCGGCGACGGCCGCCAGGACGCGGTCATCCTCGTCTCGACCGGCGGCGCGGCCGGCAACGTCGCGCTCTACGTCTTCTCCACCCACGGCCAGGCGACCGGCGACACCGACAGCTCGACGTCGCTGAAGGTCGTCTTCCGCCTCCAGTCGCTCTACGACGCGTCGCTGCGCATCAACGGCACGACGATCTCGGTGCTGGAGCCGCGCTGGTCCAAGGGCGACGACCTCTGCTGCCCCAAGAAGCTGCGCGAGCGCGACTACGCCTTCGACGCCAAGGCGCTGACGTTCCGGCGCGTGGCCGACAAGGACACGCCGTTCACGAGCGGCAAGTAGGCGCGGCCGCGGGCCGCGCCGCACCGGTCACATAGCCGGCGCAAATCTTTGCTTGCGCAACGGCTGCACATCGGCAACACTTGCTTTCGTGCACGCAAGCGATGCGTCGACGGAAGCGACCCGGGAGGCGACCCCCGCCGCCCTGGCGGCCGAGCTGCTGGACCTGTGGCGCGTGATCCTCAAGGGCTCCACGCGCGACCTGTACAAGCTGCTGGCCGAGATCGACCTGTCGATGACGCAGCTGAAGCTGCTGCACGTCCTCGTCGAGTGCGAGACCGAGATCTCGGTCAAGGAGCTCGCCGAGGCGATGAGCATGTCCCTCCCCAACGCCTCCCGGACCGTCGACGGCCTGCTCCAGCGCGGGCTCGTCGAGCGCCGGGAGGACGAGCACGACCGGCGGATCAAGCGCGTGGGCGCCACCGAGAAGACCCGCGTGCTGGTCGATCGCGTCGACACCGCGCGGCTCCAGGGCCTCGAGTGCTGGGCCGCCGACCTCTCCCCCGTCCAGCGGCGCAGGCTGCTGGACGCCCTCTCCGACCTCCCCAAGGAGCGCTCTCAGTGACCTCCCGTTCCGCGCTGCGCACACGCTTCGTGAACGAGGACAACCGCCGCTGGTGGACCCTCGCCGCGATGTGCTTCGCCCTGTTCATGATCATGTTGGACAACACGGTCGTGAACGTCGCCCTGCCGTCGATCCAGAAGGACCTCGGCGCCTCGATCTCCGGCCTCGAGTGGACCGTCAACGCCTACACCCTGACGTTCGCCGTGCTGCTGGTCACCGGCGGCCGCCTCGGCGACCTCTTCGGCCGCCGCCGGATGTTCCTCTTCGGCGTCGTCGCGTTCGCGGCGTCCAGCGCGATGATCGCGCTCGCCCAGTCCGACGCGTGGCTCGTCACGTTCCGCGCCGCCCAGGGCATCGGCGCGGCGTTCATGATGCCCGCGACGCTGAGCATCATCACCAACGCGTTCCCGCCCCAGGAGCGCGGCAAGGCGATCGGCACCTGGGCCGGCGTCTCCGCGCTGGCGCTGGCGATCGGCCCGGTCGTCGGCGGATTCCTGGTGGAGAACGTCTCCTGGCAGTCGATCTTCCTGCTGAACCTGCCGGTCGCCGCCGTCGCGGTCGTCGTGACGCTGTTCGCCACGCACGAGTCGCGCGACGAGACCGCGCCGCCGTCGATCGACTACGCGGGCGTGTCGACGATCACGGTCGGCCTCGCGGCGCTCGTGCTGGCGCTCGTGCAGGGCAACGCGTGGGGCTGGGGCTCGGCGCGCATCCTCGTGCTGCTGGCCGTCGCCGTCGTCGGCCTGGCCGCGTTCGCCGTCGCCGAGACGCGCGTCGCCACCCCGATGGTCGACTTCAAGTTCTTCCGGTCGCGGTCGTTCGCGGGCGCCAACGTGGTGGCCTTCATCATCAGCTTCGCGATGCTCGCGACGTTCTTCTTCTTCGCGCTGTACCTGCAGAACGTCCGTGGCTACTCGCCGCTGCAGACCGGCGTCCGGTTCCTGCCGACGACCGTGGTCATCATCTTCGTCGGGCCGATCGCCGGCCGGCTGAGCGACAAGATCGGGCCGCGCCCGCTGATGACGATCGGCCTGCTGCTCAACGCGATCAGCCTGTTCTGGCAGGGCCACGTGCAGGCCGACACGTCCTACGGCTTCCTCGTCGGCGCGTTCGTGCTGATGGGCTTCGGGATGGGCCTGGTCATGTCCCCCATGTCGACCGCCGCGATGAACGCGGTGGACCGCACGAAGGCCGGCGTCGCCTCCGGCGTGCTCTCGATGAGCCGCATGGTCGGCGGCACGTTCGGCGTCGCGGCGATGGGCGCGCTGATCAGCGGCCTGGGCCGGCACAAGCTCGACGAGTCGCTGCCGCATCTGCCCGCGGGCGCGCGCGAGAAGCTCGCCGACGGCCTCGGCGCCGGCGGCGGCGCCCACGGCGCGGGCGGCCAGGTCCACGACGCGGTCACCAACGCGTTCCTGTACGCGTTGAACGACTCGCTGCGCCTGGCGGCGGTCGTCTCCGCGCTCGGCGCGCTGCTGGCCTGGCTGCTGATCGAGCCGGGCGCCCCGGCGGCCCAGGCGACCGACGAGGCCGAGGTCGCCGCGGCGGCCGAGGCGATCGCGGCCTGAGCCCGAACGCCGGGCGGGCGTCCGACGCGTTCCGACCTGCACGGCGGGGAACATCCTCGCCGTGCAGATCCTCCACGAGGTCGAAGATCCGCGGATTCCCGAGCTGCTCGCTCGGGACGAGTTCTTCTGGCTGAAGCTCCAAGGCTGCTCCGACGCGCAGATCGCGGAGATGGGCCAGAAGTTCGGGCTGCACCCGCTCGCCATAGAGGACAGCCAGGAGTTCGGCCAGCGTCCCAAGCTCGACGACTACGACACGACCGCGCTGCTCGTGTTCTACGGCGTCGACCCCGACGGGACGCCGGTGGAGGTCCACATGCACGTCTCCGGGTCGTGGATGATCACGATCCACGAGCGCGACCACCAGCTGTTCAAGCACGCCGAGGAGCGCATCCACCGCGAGCCCCCGAAGACCGAGGAGGAGGCGATCTACCGCGTCGTCGACGCGCTGACCGACTCGTTCTTCCCGGTCCTCGACGGCATCGACGAGCGCATCGACGACCTGATGGACCAGATGCTCGAACGGCCGCGCCAGGACCAGCGTCAGGACCTGTTCCACCTGCGCCGCCGGCTGATCGAGCTGCGCCGGGTCGCCGCGCCGCAGCGCGACATCCTCGCCCGCGGCGGCGACGTCCTCGGCCGGCTGCCGGGCCTGGAGGCCGACCACGCGCGCGACTGGTTCCGCGACGTCTACGACCACCTCGTGCGCATCGCCGAGCTGATCGACTCCTACCGCGACCTGCTCAGCGGCGCGCTGGACCTCTACCTCAGCACGGTCTCCAACCGCCTCAACGCGATCTCCACCCAGCTGACGATCGTCGCCTCGATCTTCCTGCCGCTGTCGTTCATCACGGGGTTCTTCGGCCAGAACTTCGGCACGCTCACGCGCCACATCGACACCGCCGCGGCGTTCTACGGCTACGGCGTCGGCTCGATGGTCCTCTCGGCGGTGGTGCTGCTGTGGTACTTCAAGCGCCACGGCTTCCTGAACACCGACGACTGAGCGTGGGCCGTTTCGGCGTCACCGGGCCAACGGTTTAACCCGATCTGGCGTAATCTCCCGCCCCCGCAGCACCCCCGAGACCGTACCCCGACTTCCCAAAGGGTCTGAGCGAGAACATGGCCGTTGATGTGACGCAGGTCGCCACCGTCGACACCGAGCCCGGCACGCTGCCGGAGAAGATGACCGCGTGGGTCATCCGCCAGGAGCGCGAGGGCGAGCCGGTAGACGCGTTCCAGCTCGAGGAGATCGAGGTACCCGAGCCCGCCGCGTTCGAGGTGATCGTGCGCGTCATGGCCGCCGGCGTCAACTACAACAACGTCTGGGCGGCGCTCGGCAAGCCGATCTCGGTCATGAAGTACGGCGACCACCCCGAGTACGGCCACCACATCGGCGGCTCGGACGCCTCCGGCGTCGTCTGGAAGGTCGGCCCCGGCGTCACGCGCTGGAAGGTCGGCGACGAGGTCGTCATCCACTGCAACCAGGCCTCCTACGAGGACCCCGAGGTCCACGGCCTGGACCCGATGGCCGCGCCGTCGCAGCGGATCTGGGGCTACGAGACGACGTGGGGCTCGTTCGCGCAGTTCACGAAGGTCCAGGCGCAGCAGCTGCTGCCCAAGCCGGAGAACCTCACGTGGGAGGAGGCCGCCTCCTACGGCCTGACGTACTTCACCGCGTGGCGCATGCTGATGACGCGCTGCAACCTGCAGGCGGGCCAGAAGGTCCTGATCTGGGGCGCCGCCGGCGGCCTGGGCGTCTTCGCCGTGCAGATCTGCAAGGCCGCGGGCGCGGAGTGCGTGGGCGTCGTCAACTCCGACGAGAAGGGCAAGCTCGTCATGGAGCTCGGCGCCACGGGCTACATCAACCGCAACGACTTCAGCGGCATGATGCGCAAGGGCGGCGAGACGCCCGAGGAGGAGAAGGCGCGCTTCAAGGAGTCGCGTCGCTTCGGCAAGGCGGTCGAGGAGATCCTCGGCACCGCGCCCGACATCGTCTTCGAGCACGTCGGCACCGCGACGTTCCCGACGTCGGTCCTCACGGTCAAGCCGTTCGGCAAGGTCGTCATCTGCGCGGGCACCACGGGCTTCAACCTCGACTTCGACGTCCGCTACCTGTGGATGAAGCAGAAGGAGATCATCGGCTCGCACTTCGCCAACGCGTACGAGTGCCTGAAGGCCAACGAGCTGATCGAGTCGGGCGCCATCCGACCGGTGTTGTGGCGTACCCTGGGGTTCGATGGCGTCGCCGAGGCCCACCAGCTGATGAAGGACAACAAGCACGCGGGCAAGATCTCCATCTTGGTCGGCGCCGAGAAGGAGGGCCTGGGCAAGACCGCCGAGGGCCCCGGAGCGATCTACGCGGAGGTGGGCTAAGCCCATGGCAGGTGTGGTTCACGTCCCCTGGTACGCCACGGTGTTCCGCGGGGACAAGCTGGAAGCGGCGCTGCAGGAGATCGCCCCGTTGGCGCTGCGGTACGGCGCCACGTGGTACGCGGTCCACCGCAACCGCGACGATCCCTACAAGCTGCTGCAGATGGCGGCGTTCGAGTCCAAGCAGGACTGGGAGCGCTACTGGAACGGCCCGGACATGATCCGCTTCCGCGCGGTCAACCAGGCGCTGTACCAGGTGCCGCTGCTCTACTCCTGGGGCGACATCACGGTCGAGGGCTCGCTGGCCACCGAGGGTGGCGTCACCCACGCGGGGCTCCAAGCCACCACCGCGGGCTCCGGCACCGGCGAGATGAACTGACGAGAAGCCGCCCTCCGGGGCGGCTTCTCCCGTTCGGGTGGACCCTGGGCCTCAACCCGGGATCCACCCGAAGATCAACCCTGGCGCCGATGTGCGGCGCGTGGCCCGGCGGCAAGCTGGGTCCATGACCACCTTCGACTACGCCATCGACATCGCGCTGATCGCGATCGTCCTCCTCCAGATCAAGGAAGCCCCCGTCACGCTGCGGGGCCTGCTGCGTCCGCTGGCGCTGATCGGCGTCTCGGTCGCCCACTACCTGACGTCGGTCCCGACCGCCGGCAACGACCTCGTCCTGGAGCTGTCGCTCCTGGGCGCGGGCCTGTCGATCGGCGTCGCCTCGGGCCTCGTCGCCCACATGCGCCGCTCGGAGACCGGTGACGCGCTCGTCCGCGCCGGGTGGGCGTCGGCCGCCTTCTGGGTCCTGGGCATGGGCGCCCGGATGGCCTTCATCTACGCGATGACCCACGGCTGGCGCGCGCCGGTGGCGACGTTCTCGATGCACCACGCGATCACCAGCGACCAGGCCTGGGTCGTGGCGCTCCTGCTGATGGCCGTCGCCGAGGCCGTCGGCCGGATCGCGGTCATCCAGACGCGCGCCCGGCGGATCCGTCGCGGCGGCGCCGCCACGGTCGGCGCGACCGCCGCCCCGGTGGCCGCGTGATGGATGATGCGGGGGCGATGCCCAGCCCCCGCCTGCAGCAGGCGCGTGCCGACGCCGACGCCCGCGCTGACCAGCGCGGGCGTCGCCTGCGTCCGATCGCGTGGGCGCTGGTCGCGCTGACGGTCGCGGCGAGCCTGTCCGGCGACGACGGGCCCGCGCTCCACGGACGCGGGCTCGGCGTCCTGGCGGCGCTCGTGGTCATCGCGGCGGCGCTGTACGACGCGGGCGGCCCGGGCCGCCCGCCGCGGCGCGTCGTGCTCGACGGGCTCGCGTTGGTCGTCGGCGGCGTCGCGCTGAGCGCGCTGCGCGGCGGCGACTCGACCTCGATCGTCTCGACGATCGGCGTGTTCCTGGTGGCCTATCGCCTGCCCGCCGACGTCGCGCCGTGGGCGTCCGGGGCGCTGAGCGTGGCGATCGCCGTGGCGGCGCTCGTGCTCGACCCGACCGACGCCGGCAGCGCCGCCGCGCTGTTGATGCTCTGCGCGCTGCTGGCGGTGGTCGCGCTGGCGATGCGCCGCGCCAACGAGAGCCAGGACCGCGCCGAGGAGCTGCTGGCCGAGCTGCGGGACGCGCGCGACGAGGTCGCCCGCACCGCGGCGCTGGAGGAGCGCGCGCGGATCGCCGGTGAGCTGCACGACATCCTCGCCCACTCGCTGTCGGGCGCCGCGCTGCAGCTGCAGGGCGCGCGGCGGCTGCTGGAGCGGTCGACCGAGCCGGGTGACCCCGCGACCGCCGCGGTCGCGCGCGCGGCCGAGCTGGTCCGCGACGGCCTCGGCGACGCGCGCGCGGCGGTCGCGGCGCTGCGCGGCGACGAGGGCGAGGGCGACGCGCCGCCGACCGGCGGCTCCGCGGGTCCACGGCATGCCGGGGGCGCGGACCGCCCCCAGGCGGCCGTCGACCAGCTCGGCGAGCTGGTCGCGCGGGCGCGACGCGACCTCGGCCTCGACGCGTCCCTGCGGACGACCGGCGCGGCGGCGGCGCTCCCGCCGGAGGCCGGCGCCGCGCTCTACCGCGGCGTGCAGGAGGCGCTGACCAACGCGGCGCGCCACGCGCCGGGGGCGCGCGTCGAGGTCGATCTGGAGTACAAGGACGACATGGTGGTGTTGACGATCGCCGACGACGGCCCCACGGCGGGCGCCGGAGCGGACCTCTCGCACGTGGGCGGCGGCGCGGGGCTGGGCGCGATGCGCGAGCGCGTGGAGCGCGCGGGCGGGCGCGTGACCGCCGTCGGGCCGCGCGACGACGGGCATCCCGGCTGGCGCGTGGCGCTGGAGATCGACCGGTGATCCGGGAGATCGACCGGTGATCCGCGTCGTGCTGGCCGACGACCAGCGGATCGTCCGCGAGGGCCTGGCGCTGGTGATCGGGACGCTGGACGGCGTCGAGCTGGTCGGGACCGCGGCCGACGGCGCCGAGGCGGTGGCGGCCGCGCTGGAGCACGCGCCCGACGTGCTGGTGATGGACCTGCGGATGCCGGTCATGGACGGCACGGCGGCCACGCGCGCGATCCGCGAGCAGGCGCCGGCCGTGCGCGTGCTGGTGCTGACGACCTACGCCGACGACGCGTCGCTGCTGCCCGCGCTGCAGGCCGGCGCGCTCGGCTACCTGACCAAGGACGCCAGCGCCGAGGACATCGAGGCGGCGATCCGCGCGGTCCACGAGGGCCGCACGCACCTGGACCCGGCGGTCCAGCAGCGGCTGGTGGAGCTGGCGACGGTGGGCGCGGGCGCCGACGCCGGGTCGGGCGCGGGCGCGCCGCCCGCGGAGGGCCTCGACGACCTCACGCCGCGCGAGGTCGAGGTCCTGCGCCTCATCGCCGCGGGCCGCAACAACGCCGAGATCGCCGACGACCTCGTGCTCTCGGCCGCGACCGTCAAGACCCACATCAACCGGATCTTCGCCAAGACCGGCGCGCGCGACCGCGCGCAGGCGATCCGCTACGCCTTGGACCGCGGCCTGGCCGGCTAGTTGTTCGCCGCGGGCGACTTGTCGATGTCCAGGCGCAGCTTGGCGATCGACTGGCGGATGATCCGCGACACCTGCATCTGCGAGACGCCGATGCGCGAGGAGATCTCGGTCTGGGTGAGGTCCTCGGCGAAGCGTAGGCGCAGGACCTCGCGGTCGCGCGTGGAGAGGACCTCCATGGCCTCGTCGAGCAGGACGCGCATCTCGGCGCGCTCGAGCTCGACGTCGCGGCCGCCGATCGAGTCCGCGAGCGTCATGTCCTCCCCCGTCGGCTCGTCCAGCGAGCGCGTGCGGCGGGCGCCGACGGACTGGATCGTCGCCAGGACCTCCTCGAACGGCGCGTCGATCGCGTCGGCCAGCTCCTGGACGGTCGGCGAGCGACCGAGCGCGCCGGTCAGCTCGTCGCGCTTCTTGGCGACCTCGAGCTGCAGCTCCTGCAGGCCGCGCGGGACGCGCATCGCCCACGTGCGGTCGCGGAAGTGGCGCTTGATCTCGCCGAGGACCGTCGGGGTCGCGTAGGAGCTGAAGCGCACGTCGCGCGTCAGGTCGAAGCCCTCGATGGCCTTCATGATCCCGACGCAGGCGACCTGGACGAGGTCGTCCATCGGCTCGCCGCGGCCCGCATAGCGCCCGGCCAGCGCGCGGGCCAACGGCAGCATCTCCTCCGCGAGCTGGTCGCGTGCCCGGGTGTCGCCGCCGTGGTGGTAGCGCCGAAGCAGCTCCTGCTCGCGTGCGGCCCGAGCGGCCGTTTCGATGTGCCCCCCTGGCTCGGCCATCCACCACAGAGGGTATAGGGCCCGCGGTCAGGGGGCAGACGGTTGGGCGCCTTATGACACCCAACCGGCGCCGGTGCTAGGACTGCTCGAGCGGGGCCATCGTCAGGCCCGCGTCCCGCAGCTGGCTCCAGTAGTGCTCGGCCAGCTCCTTGTGGCCGCTCCAGACCACGGCCAGGCCGGACGCGTGGATGCGATCGGCGATCGCGAAGCCCTTGTTGACGTCGATGCCCGGGATGAACCGCGCGAGCGTCGTGGCGACGTGCTCGAACGTGTTGTGGTCGTCGTTGCGGACGATCACCCGCCAGGCGCCCCCCAGCGCGCCGTCGGGTCCCGCGGTTCTCGGTAGCTCGATGGTCTGGCTCATTACGAGGCGGCAGTATCGCGCTTTTTCCAGTAGCGGGCCAGCCCGCCGTAGAGCGTCTCGGGCGGCATCGCCTTCAAATAGCCCTGCTCATGGTCGGATCCGGCCAACGCGGCCCGGATCTCGGCCTCGAAGCCCGCCGCGTCCGTCCGGTGGGCGACCTCGGCCCAGCGGTCCAGCTCCTCGTGGAGGGCCTGGAGATGCTCGGCGACGTCGGCGTCGAACGTGCCGAAGTGCGTGATCGCCAGCGCCGACGGCTCCCACGCCGCGATCCGGTCGATCGACGCGTGCCAGGCCTCGACGTCGATGTCCGGCGGCGGGGTCGGCGGCAGGATCGGGCCGTCGCCGATGCGCACGCCCGCGACGTCGCCGGACAGCACGATGCCGGAGTCCCGGTGGCGGTAGGCGGCGTGGTGGATCGCGTGCCCGGGCGTCCAGGCCCACTCGAACGGGCCGGCCTCGCCGCCCTCGCCCTCGAGGATCCGCACGTTGGCCTCGGGCACTGGGACGATCCGGCCCCACAGGCGCTCCATCGCGTCGCCGTAGATGCGCGTGGCCGAGGCGACCAGGCGGCTGGGATCGATCACGTGCTTGGCGCCGTTGGCGTGCACCCAGACCTCCAGGTCCGGCCACTTCTCCACCAGCGCGCCCGCCCCGCCCGCGTGATCGAGGTGGATGTGCGTCAGCAGCACCCCCTCCGGCCGCTCGTCGCCGAGCTGCTCCAGGAGCGTGCCGACGGACGAGTCCGGACCGGGATCGACGACGTACCCGTCGACCACATGGGTGCAGACGGCCTGCTCGGCGCCCTGGAAGTGGACGTCGATCTCACGATGCGTGGGGCTGGACACGGGTCGGGACGCTATCGAGCGGGCCTCGGACGACGGACGCCGATCGGAACGATGTCCGCGCGGAGCCGCCGCATTTGTCCGCCATCTCGCGCGACTCTCCGCGCAGCTCAAGGCCTGGCGTCACGGCACCGCAAGCCCCCACTGGGGACATACCGTCACCGATACCGACCGCGAGGACGGCGTCAACCACACGCCTCGCCCGGCGTGGAGGCCGGTCAGGTCTTCGACCGCGTGCAATTGCCGCTGAAGACGCTCAAGCGGTTCGTGACCAGCTACATCGCCTGGCGGAAACGGCACGGCATCTCGGTCGGCCAGTAGCCCACATGGGTGCATCCGCAAGTACGATTCCGCTCATGGATCACCGTCTGCCGGAGCGCGATCGACCCTGGATGATGCGGACCTACGCGGGTCACTCGACCGCGAAGGCGTCCAACGAGCTGTACCGCTCGAACCTGGCGAAGGGCCAGACGGGCCTGTCGATCGCGTTCGACCTGCCGACGCAGACCGGCTACGACCCCGACCACGAGCTGGCCAAGGGCGAGGTCGGCAAGGTCGGCGTGCCGGTCGCCCACAAGGGCGACATGCACCAGCTGCTGGACGGGATCCCGCTCGGCGAGATGAACACGTCGATGACGATCAACGCGACGGCGGCCTGGCTGCTGGCGCTGTACATCGGCACGGCGGAGGAGAACGGCGTCGACCAGGCCCAGCTCCAGGGCACGACGCAGAACGACATCATCAAGGAGTTCCTGGCGCGCGGGACCTACGCGTTCCCGCCCGGTCCCTCGATGCGGCTGATCGCCGACATGGTGGCCTACACGGTCACCGAGGTCCCGAAGTGGAACCCCATCAACATCTGCTCCTACCACCTGCAGGAGGCGGGCGCGACGCCGGTCCAGGAGATCGCCTACGCGATGTCCAACGCGATCGCGGTGCTCGACGCGGTCCGCGAGCGGGTGCCCGAGGACCGGATGGGCAAGGTCTTCCAGCGCATCTCGTTCTTCGTCAACGCGGGCGTCCGCTTCATCGAGGAGCACGCCAAGCTGCGCGCGATGTCGGTCCTCTGGGAGGAGCTGGGCCGCACGCGCTACGGCGTCACCGACGAGAAGCAGCTGCGCTTCCGCTACGGCGTCCAGGTCAACTCGCTCGGGCTCACCGAGTCGCAGCCGGAGAACAACGTCCAGCGGATCGTGTTGGAGGCCTTGGCCGTCACGATGGGCCGCAACGCGCGCGCCCGCGCCGTCCAGCTGCCCGCGTGGAACGAGGCGCTCGGCCTGCCGCGCCCGTGGGACCAGCAGTGGTCGCTGCGCATCCAGCAGGTGATGGCCTTCGAGACCGACCTGCTCGAGTACCCCGACATCTTCGAGGGCTCGAAGGTCATGGACGGCCTCGTGGAGGAGCTGCTGGAGGGCGCGCGCGCCGAGATGGCGGTCGTCGACGAGCACGGCGGCGCGGTCAAGGCGGTGGACTACATGAAGTCCTCGCTGGTCGACTCCCACCGCGAGCGCATCCGCCGCATCGAGAGCGGCGAGCAGATCGTCGTCGGCCTCAACAAGTTCACGGAGACCAACCCCTCGCCGCTGATCGACGAGGAGGGCGGGATCATGACCGTCGACCCCGAGGTCGAGGCCCAGCAGCGCGAGGCGGTCAAGGCGTGGCGCGCCGGGCGCGACGACGACGCGGTCGAGGCGGCGCTGGCCGAGCTGCGCCGCGTCGCGGGCTCCGACGAGAACATCATGCCCGCGACGATCGCCGCCGCGAAGGCCGGCGTGACGACCGGCGAGTGGGCCGCGGCGCTGCGCGAGTCCTTCGGCGAGTTCCGCGCCCCGACCGGCGTCGGCGAGGCGGCCGCGGGCTCCCGCGACGAGGAGGACCTCGCCGCGCTGCGCGAGGAGGTCGAGCGCGTCGCCGACGCGATCGGGCGCCGCCCGAAGATCCTGGTCGGCAAGCCCGGCCTGGACGGCCACTCCAACGGCGCCGAGCAGATCGCCGTCCGCGCCCGCGACATCGGGTTCGACGTGGTCTACGAGGGCATCCGCCTGACGCCGTCGCAGATCGCGGCGAGCGCCGAGCAGGAGGGCGTCCACGTGATCGGGCTGTCGATCCTGAGCGGCTCGCACAAGGAGCTGATCCCCGACGTCGTCCAGGCGCTGCGCGGCCGCGGCGTCGACGCGCCGGTCGTCGTCGGCGGGATCATCCCGGCGGCCGACGTCCAGCCGCTGAAGGACGCGGGCGTCGCCGCGGTCTACACGCCCAAGGACTTCGACCTCGGGCAGATCATGCGCGACATCGTGGCCTTGGTGGCCGAGAAGCACGCGGCCACGCCGGCCGAGGCAGCGGATAGCCTCGCCTAGAGGCTCGGCCATCCGGGCGGCAGCTCGCCCGGGGGCTCGCTCCCGCGGCCACGGAGGACGTCATCTCGAACGGTGAACAACTAGGCGCGCGCCTGCGCGACCAGGACCTGAGCGCCGCGCCCGCGGTGCTCAACCTGGTGGAGTCGCGCGCCGCGCGCGACCGCGCGGCGGTGGCGGAGCTGTTGAAGGCCGTCTCCCCCGCGGCGCTCGGCCGCGAGGCGCCGGGGCATGTCGTCGGCGTCACCGGCCCGCCGGGCGCGGGCAAGTCATCGCTGTTGAGCGAGCTGTGCCGCGCGTGGCGCGCGGACGGCCGGAGCGTCGCGGTGCTGGCGGTCGACCCGTCGTCCAAGCGCTCGGGCGGCTCGCTGCTGGGCGACCGCGCGCGGATCAGCTTCGACCCCGACGACCGCGCGCTGTTCATCCGCTCCACGGCCGCCGGCGACCGGCTCGGCGGCCTGGCCCCGGCGACGCGCGCGGCGGCCCAGGCGCTGGCCGCGGCGTTCGACGTCGTCGTGATCGAGACGGTCGGCGTCGGGCAGTCGGAGACCGAGGTCGGCGAGGTGGCCGATACCGTGGCCGTCATCGTGCAACCCGGATCCGGCGACGTCCTGCAGTTCCTCAAGGCGGGGATCATGGAGATCCCCGACGTCCTGGTCGTGACCAAGGCCGACCTCGGCGACATCGCGATGCGCGCCCGGCGGGACATCAACGCCGCGCTGCGCAGCGCCGGCTCGCGCGACACGAAGGTCGTCGCGGTGTCGAGCGTGTCGCCGGTCAGCGGCATCGACGACCTGGTCGGCGCGCTGGACGAGCACCGCGCCACGCTGGACGTCGAGACCCGCCGTCGCGACGCCCGCCGCGCGGGCGCCCTGGCCGACTTCGTCGTCGAGCACGGCGAGCGCGGCCTGCGCGCCGTCGGCGGCCGCCGCACCGCCACCAAGCTGCTGGCCGACGCCGATCCCGCCGCCGACGAGCCCACGCTCGTCGCCACCCTGGAGTCCCACCTGTGACCCGCGACCTCATCACGCTCCTCGGCGTGTTCATCCTCGCGACCGCGCTGGCCGCGGCGCTCGGCGCCATCAACTTCGGCACCGCGCTGACCTTCGGCCAGATCGCCTTCGCGGCGACGCTGGTCTGGGTGCTGATCAAGCGGCCGTAGGCCGGGACGGCGATAGGGTCGGCCCCATGTCGACGCCTGCCCGCCGCGCGCTCTTCGTCGCCCCGTTCGACGAGCTGGCGGATCCGCGAATGCTGGCGGGGTTGGCCGCCGACGCGGAGGCCGCGGGGTTCGACGGCTTCTTCCTCTGGGACCACATCGTCTACAGCGCGCCGGCGAGCGCCGTGCTCGACCCGTGGGTCTGCATGGCCGCGATCGCGATGGCCACCGAGCGGATCGTCACCGGGCCGTTGGTGACGCCGATCGCCCGGCGGCGGCCGCACAAGCTCGCGCGCGAGACCGTCACGCTGGACCTGCTGGCGGGCGGCCGGACGATCCTCGGCGTCGGGCTGGGCTCGGACATGCACGGCGAGCTGGGCCCGTTCGGCGAGGAGACCGCGCCGCGCGAGCTGGCCCGGCTCCTCGACGACGGCCTGGACAAGGTGATGGACTACTGGTCGGGCACGTTCGTGCCGCGGCCGGTCCAGGAGCCCCGGATCCCGATCTGGGCCGCCGCCCGCTGGCCCAACCGCCGCCCGGTCCGCCGCGCCGCGCGCCTGGACGGCCTGTTCCCGATCCAGCTGCCGGACCCCGAGGCGCTGGCGACGCTGCGCGACGAGATCGCCGCCCAGCGCGCGGAGGAGGGCCTGAGCGGGCCGTACGACCTGGTCGTCACCGAGGACCAGCCGTATGACCCGGCGCCCTGGGAGGCGGCGGGCGCGACCTGGTGCCTGCGCGGCTTCGGGTCCACCCCGCGGCTGGCCGAGGTGCGGGCCGCGATCGCCGACGGCCCGAACGGGTAGCGCCATCGATGTGAGTCCGATCGTCGTCGGCACGTCGAGCTGGGCGGACCCCGGGTTCGTCGAGGAGTGGTATCCGCCGGGCCTCCCGGAGCGCGAGCGGCTGCCCTGGTACGCCGAGCGCTTCGAGGCCGTCGAGGTCAACAGCACGTTCTACGCCGTGCCGTCGCCCGCGACCGTCCGGCGCTGGGCGCGCGCGACGCCCGAGGACTTCACCTTCGACGTCAAGTTGCATCAGTCGCTCTCGCGCCACAGCGCGACCGTCGACCACCTCCCCAAGGACCTGCGCGACCGCGTCGACACGACGCCGCGCGGGCGGGTCCGGCCGTCGGCCGACCTGGACCGCGAGCTGGCCAAGCGCTACAAGAAGGCGGTCAAGCCCCTGGTCGACGCGGGCAAGTTGTCGTCCTTCCTGCTCCAGCTCACGCCGGCGTTCAAGCCGGGCGCGCACGACCTCGACGAGTTGGACACCCTGATGGCCGAGCTGGCGCCGCACCCGGTCGCGATCGAGCTGCGCCACCGCGGGTGGCTGGACGACGACCGGCGCGAGGAGACGCTGGAGTGGTTCGCCGACCACGCGGCCGCGTTCGTCGCCGTCGACGCGCCCCACGGCGCGCCGCCGACGATGCTGCCCGCGCTGGACGCGGTCACGCGCGACGACCTCGCCTACCTGCGCGCCCACGGCCGCAACGCGCGCGGCTGGGTCAAGGGCCGCGGCGTCGCCGAGCGCTTCGCCTACCGCTACGACGACGCCGAGCTGGAGGAGATCGGCCGGCGCGCCGAGGGTCTCGCCGAGGAGGCCGATACGGTGCGCGTGATGTTCAACAACAACCGTGGCGACGACGCGCCGGTGGCGGCCGCGCGGATGCGCGAGCTGCTCGGCCAGGAGGTCCACGCGTCGTGAGCGCGGCGGCCGAGGAGCGGCTGGAGGCGCTGGCCGACGAGATCCGCGCGCACAAGGGCGCCCGGTGCGGCTTCGAGGTGTGCGAGACGTGCACGCAGCTCGTGCCCGGCGTCGGCCCGGCGAGCGCGTCGATCGTCATCGTCGGCGAGGCGCCCGGCGCCAAGGAGGACGCGGCCGGCGTCCCGTTCGTCGGCGCGGCGGGCAAGGTCCTGGACTCGCTGCTGGCCGAGGCGGGGATCGCGCGCGACGACGTGTTCATCACCAACGTGGTCAAGGCGCGTCCGCCGAAGAACCGCGATCCCAAGCAGCCCGAGGTCGCCCACCACTGGCCGTGGCTGGAAGCGCAGTTGGACATCATCAAGCCGCAATGGCTGGTGCCCCTGGGCCGGCACGCGCTGGCGCGCTTCGCGCCGGACGCGAAGATCGCCGAGGCGCACGGAACGCCGCTGGAGGTCGACGGGCGACGGCTGTTCCCGCTCTACCACCCGGCGGCCGCGCTCTACAACGGCTCGCTGCGCGCGACGCTGGTCGAGGACGCCAAGGCGCTCGGCCGCACGCTGAGTTGAGCTTGTAGAACTCTGCGCATGACCACCACCGCCCGCGCCCTGCAGGCGCCGAGCGCCCAGGCGCCGTTGGAGCCGACCACCATCGAGCGCCGGGACCTCGGTCCGACCGACGTCGCGATCGACGTCAAGTTCTGCGGCATCTGCCACAGCGACATCCACCAGGTCGAGGGCGACTGGGGCCGCAAGCTGTTCCCGATGGTGCCCGGGCACGAGATCGCGGGCGTGGTGACGGCGGTCGGCTCGGACGTGACGCGCCACGCCGAGGGCGACCGCGTCGGCGTCGGCTGCTTCGTCGACTCCTGCGGCGCGTGCGACTCCTGCCAGGCGGGCGACGAGCACTTCTGCGCCAAGGGCGTCGTGGCGACCTACAACGGCCTCGACTACGACGGCGAGCGCACGCTCGGCGGCTACTCCACGCACATCGTGGTCGACGAGCGCTTCGTGCTGCGCATCCCGGACGGGCTGGAGCTGGACGCCGCCGCGCCGCTGCTCTGCGCGGGCATCACCATGTACAACCCGCTCAAGCGCTGGGGCGCGGGACCGGGCAAGGCCGTGGCGATCGTCGGCATGGGCGGTCTCGGCCACGTCGGCGTGCAGCTCGCGGCGGCGATGGGCGCCGAGGTGACGGTCCTGTCGCAGACGCTGTCCAAGGAGGCCGACGGGCGGCGCTTCGGCGCATCGGCGTACCACGCCACGTCGGATCCCTCGACGTTCAAGTCGCTGCGGGGCCGGTTCGACCTGATCCTCAACACGGTCTCGGCGAACCTGCCGCTCGACGCGTACTTGGGGCTGTTGAAGCCGCGCGGCGCCATGGTCTCCGTCGGCCTGCCGACCGAGCCGGACACGTTCCACGCGGGATCGTTGATCGGCCGTGATCGCGTGCTGTCCGGGTCCAACGTCGGCGGGCTACCGATGCACCAGGAGATGCTCGACTTCTGCGCCGAGCACGGCGTGGCGCCGGCGATCGAGGTCATCGGCGGGGACGCGGTGAACGAGGCGTACCCGCGGGTCGTGCGGAGCGACGTGCGGTACCGGTTCGTGATCGACGTGGGGACGCTGTAGGGGGACGGCGGCGCGGCGGCGGCGGCGCGGCGGCGGCGGCGCGGCGGCGGCGGCGGCGCGGCGGCGGCGGCGGCGGCGCGGCGGCGGCGGCGGCGGCGCGGCGGCGGCGGCGGCGCGGCGGCGGCGCGGGCGCTTGTGGCGCTGGCGCGCTCAGGGTTGGGTGGTGGCGCGGGGCGCTGGTGGCCGAGTCACCGAGGGGAACGAGGCCGGGTTGGCGTGGCCACCGCCTGGGGTTGGCGAGGGCGGCGTCTCCGGGCTCGGGCGGGGCGATTCGGGGCCGAACCGTTTCCGCGCCCGGAGATCCGCCCGCCCCGGCGCCAACCGATGGCGCCTTCGTGTCGCCCAGGAACACAAAGGCGCCATCGGTCACCCAGGAGCGGCGAGCCCGCAGGTCGGCGGCACGGCGCTGGTTCGGCCCCGAACCGCCCGCCCTGAGCCCGGAGACGCCGCCCAGGTGCCACAAGCGGCCGCCACGCCGCCCGGGCTCGTTCCCCTCGGTGACTCGGCCACCGCGCGCCGCGCCACCACCCGCCCTCCAGCGCGCCAGCGCCACGAGCGCCAGCGGACCCTCAGCGGTGCTTGGTGGTCCGCGTCGTCTTCGACGCCGGCGGCACCGTCGTCCCCGTCCTCGCGGGCGGCACCGTCGTGCTCGGCGGCGGCACCGCCGCCGTCGGCGGAACCACCGACGACGCCTGCCCGCCCGACGGCGCCGCGAGCGAGGCGATGCGCCATTGGCCGTCCTGCTTGACGACCTGCAGCGCGTCGTCGGACGGCTCCTGGCCGTTGGCCGTGGTGTGCACCGACACGAGCGCTCGCGAGCCGGCGATCGAGACGTCGGTGATCTCCAAGGTGGGGTTCTTGACGTCGCCGAGGCCCTTCTCGACCGCGGTCTCGCAGGGCAGGCCGACGTCCTCGATCTTGTCGACGAGCGTCTGGGACAGCAGCTCGTCGCAGATCGTCTGCCAGTCGTGGTCGCGCGTCGCGACGCCGAACTTCGCGACGGTCGCGCGGACCGCGGTGGTCGCGTCGGCGCCGCCGCCGTTCTCGGTGTCCGCGCCGCAGCCGGCGAGGGCGAGCGGGACCAGGAGCAGCGACAACAACGACGTTCGACGGGGCACCGCGGGAGGGTAACCTGCCCGCGATGGCGCGCGACCCGCTCCACGACGGGCATGGCCGCCGGATCACGGACCTGCGGATCTCCGTCACGGACCGCTGCAACTTCCGGTGCCAGTACTGCATGCCCGCCGAGGGCCTGCCGTGGCTGGAGCGCGACGGGGTCCTGACCTTCGAGGAGATCACGCGCCTCACCGCGCTGTTCGCGGACCTCGGCATCGCGACGGTGCGGCTGACCGGCGGCGAGCCGCTGGTGCGCCGGGACTTCCCGGCCCTGGCCGCGATGCTCACCGCGATCGACGGCCTCGACGAGGTCGCCGTCACCACCAACGGCTATCTGCTCGAACGCGACGCCCGGGCGCTCGTCGACGCCGGGATCGCCCGCTTCAACGTCAGCGTCGACTCCCTGCAGCGCGACCGCTTCTTCGCCCAGACCCGCCGCGACGCCCTCCCCCGCGTCCTGCGCGGCCTGGAGCACCTCGCCTCGTTCCCCGAGGCTCATCCGATCAAGGTCAACGCGGTGGCGATCCGCGGCTTCACCGAGACCGAGCTGATCCCGTTCGCGGAGTTCGCCCGCGCGCACCCCTACGAGGTGCGGTTCATCGAGTACATGCCCTTGGACGGCGACCGCAGCTGGGACATGACCCAGGTCCTGACCGGCGAGGAGATCCGCGCCGCGATCCACGCGGTCCACCCGCTGGCGCCGGCCGAGCGCGCGCCCCACGCCACCGCCCGGGTCCACCCGTTCGCCGACGGCCGCGGCGCCATCGGCTTCATCAACCCGGTCTCCGAGCCGTTCTGCGGCGACTGCGACCGCATCCGCCTCACCGCCGACGGCCGCCTGCGCACCTGCCTGTTCTCCCTGAACGAGACCGACCTGCGCACACCCCTGCGCGCCGGCGCCACCGACGACGACCTCGAGCAGGTCATCCGCGACGCGGTCTGGCGCAAGGAGCTGAAGCACCGCGTCAACGAGCCCGGCTTCATCCAACCGGAGCGCACCATGTCCGCGATCGGCGGCTAGGCCGGGACGAGCACCCGCGCGTCGGCGGGCGTCCAGGCGCTGACCGACAGCACGACGAACGTGCAGCCGCAGTCGCAGGCGGCCGCGTCCAGCTCGACCTCGTGGCCGACGATGCGCTCGGTCAGCTCGGCGCAGTCCTCGTCGGAGCAGATGACTTCGGCGATCAACATGGCGTCCACGGTCCCGCGCGGCCCAGACGGACTGCACGGGCGCTTGCACCGGTCGTCCGCGCGCGGACGACGCGGCTGAACCGGCGTCGACCGCGTCCGATCACCCTGATGTGGAGGTGCTTCTGGAGCGCGACACGCCCGTCGACATCACGCTCGACGGCGGCTGGCGGATCACGGCGCGCGTCGCCGCGGTCGGCCAGGACTACGTCGACCTCGGCCCGGTCGGGCCGCCCCTTCAGCTTCCCGCCCAGCTGCGATGGTGCGACGCGACGATGGCGTGGAAGACGCGCCTGGGCGCCGCGCGGCGCCGCGGCGTGCTCGTCCACGCGCCGGACGCCGGCGTCCTGCGCATGCACCCGCTCGGCGACCCGATGAAGGTCCAGCGCCGCCGCTTCGTCCGCGTCCCGGCCGAGCTGAGCACCGCGGTGATCGCCCCCGACTACCGCCTGACGACGCGGACGCTCGACGTCAGCGTCGGCGGCATGCTCGTCGCGCCCGCCGAGTCGCTGGCGCTGGAGGACACGGTCCGCTTCGCGCTCGACCTCGGCGCGATCACGATCGCCGGCGACGGCCGCGTCGTGCGCGGCACCACCGACGGCGCGCGCGGCATCCTCTTCTCCGACCTGCAGGGCCGGGCCGAGCGCCGGTTGAGCCACTACGTGGCGCAGCGCCAGCGCGAGCTCATCGCGGGCTCGCGCCCTTGATCAGCACCGACGCCCGCAGCACGTCCTCGGGCGCGTTGACGTTGAAGAACGCGGTCTCCTCGAGGCCCTCGACGACGCGCACGCCCAGGGACTCCACCACCTCGATCGTCCGCGCGGACGGGTCGAAGCGGTTCAGCCCGGCGGCCAGCGCGCCCGGCGTGTAGAGCGCGCACAGCGGCTGCAGGCGCCCGTAGGCGAGCGGCGCCACCACGGTGGCGCCGGACGGGCCGGGATCCGCGGCCATGATCGTCCGCAGCACGGCGGCGTCCACCAGCGGCAGGTCGACCGCCACGACCAGGATCGGCCGCCCGACCGCCAGCCCCAGCGCGTGCGCGACGCCGACCAGCGGATGGCGCGGCTCGTCGGGCTCGATCCAGAGGTCGGCGATCCCGCTCAGCGACGGCAGCAGCGTGTCGCGCTTGGCGACCACGGCGACGTCGTCGCAGACCGAGTGCAGCGCCTCGATCGGGTAGTGGACGAGCGCGCGGCCCTCCAGCTCGACGATCGCCTTGTCCCCGCCCAGGCGCCGTCCCCGGCCACCGGCCAGGACCACCCCGACGGGAGCTGTGCCGCCCATGCGTGCGGACCCTACACGCGCGGGGAACTTCTATCCTGGGGTGCCTTATGGGAGAACTGATGGGCGCTCATCCCTGGCTGCGGTGCTACCGCTGCTGGTCGCAGGACCTGGAGGTCCAGGTCCACTACGAGGGCATCCACCGGATCGACCCGCAGACCGGCGAGCGCGCCGAGGTCGTCGACGAGATCCAGGAGGCCGTCGTGCAGTGCCTGGAGTGCATGCACGACCAGCCGCACCTGACGTTCAACAACAACCGCGTCGAGGCGGTCGAGGACCGCTGGGAGCGGATGATCGCCGGGACGCCGTGGGTCGCGTCCTGCACGGTGACCGTCGACGCCGACGACGTCGAGACCTGCAGCGGCCCCGAGGCCGGCGACGCGCTGTCCTACGCCGCCTTCGGCGACCACGGCACGCGCGAGTTCTTCACGCACGTCCGCTTCCACAAGCACGAGGACGGCAACCGGATCGTCGTCCACCTGCTCGTCGAGCTCTACGCGCGCAACGTCGAGGAGGCCACCGACGTGCTGGAGGAGGCCGCGCGCGGCCGCCTGACGATCACCTCGCTGGCCGAGGAATCCCGCCCGCCGGCGGCCGCTGAAGAGCGCCACTGAGCGCCGCTCAGTAGGACATCCCCTGATCGAGGGATCTCACCCCTCCAGTTCCAGGGGATTCGTGCCGATTGACCGGGGCGAATGGAGCAGGCTCAGCGCATCTTGGTCGCCGAGGACTCCGCCTTGCTGCGGAAGATGATCGGCGACGTCCTGCGCCAGAACGACTGGGACGTCCTGGAGGCGGGCGACGGCCCGACGACGCTGGAGCTGGCGCGCGCCGCCAACCCCAGCGTGGTCCTGATGGCGCGCGAGATGGAGGGCCTGGACGGCCTCGCCGTGCTCGACACGCTGCGCGCCGATCCGCGCACCGCCGACATCCCGGTGGTCTTCGTCACCGGCCACACCGACGCGCGCGACCTGGCCGAGGGCCTGGAGCGCGGCGCCCACGACTACGTGCGCAAGCCGGTCGACCCGGTCGAGCTGGTCGCGCGCATCCGCACGGCGCTGCGCCTGCGCTCGCTGCACGACGAGCTGGCGCGCCGCAACGCCGAGCTGGAGAAGCTCGCGCGCACCGACGTCCTCACCGGCCTGGCCAACCGCCGCCACGCTGACGACGTGCTGCGCGCGACGATCGCCTCCGCCCGCCGCCACGACCGCATGCTCTGCGCGGTCCTGATCGACGTCGACCGCTTCAAGGCCGTCAACGACGGCCACGGCCACGCCGCCGGGGACGCCGTCCTGCGCGAGATCGCCGTCCGGCTGCTCGCCGGGCTGCGCGAGGAGGACCTGGCCGCGCGCTGGGGCGGCGAGGAGTTCCTGCTGCTGCTGCCCGACTCGGCCGACGCGGGCGTCGTCTGCGAGCGCTTGCGCTGCGCGATCGCCGGGCGGCCGATCAACGTGCACGGCGTACTCCAGCTGGCGGTCTCCGCGTCGTTCGGCTGGGCGGCCTGGAGCGGCGAGGAGACCGGCGAGTCGCTGGTGGCGCGCGCGGACGCGGCGCTGTACGCCGCCAAGGGCGGCGGCCGGGACCGCGTGGTCTGCGCGGCGCCGGCCGGGCCGCTAGCGGACGCGGCCTAGGCGAACGCCCGGATCCGGGTCGGTCTATGACGAACTATTCGTCATAGACCGACCCGGATCCCGAAATCGGCCCTACGCCGCGAACGCTCCCAGCGCCAGCGCGAGCGCCGCCACCGTCGGCGCGTCCTGGATCCGCCCGTCGCGCACCATCGCGCGCGCCTCCTCGACGTCGAAGCGCCCGACGACCAGCCCCTGCTCGGTCTCCTCCAGCGCCTGCGGACCGGGCACGAGATCGCGCGCGGCCCAGACGTCGAAGGGCTGGCTCATGATCCCGTAGGCGAAGAACAACCGCCCCAGCCTGTCCATCCGGCCCGCGCGCAGGCCGGTCTCCTCGGCCAGCTCGGCCCGGGCGACATCCTCGGCGCCGAGGGCGTGGTCGTCGTCGGCGGCGCCCATCGGCAGCTCCCAGAACCGCCGGCCGACCGGATGGCGGTACTGCTCGACCAGCCACAGCGCCCGGTCGCCCTCGTCGAACGGGACGACGACCGCGGCCGGCGGCTTCTCGACCACCGCGTAGAGCCCGGGCGAGCCGTCGGGCAGGACGGTCTCGTCCTCGCGGACGCGCATCCAGCGGTTCTCGTAGACGATCTTCGACGACGTGACCCGGATCACCCGGCCAGCCCCCGCAGGTGCCGGATCGCCAGCGTCAGGCCCGCGAGGTCGCCGGTGCCCTCGACCCGCAGCGCGCGCGAGACCGACTCCAGCCGCCGCAGCGCCGACGACCGGGCGTCCAGGAACGCGTCGACCGCCTCGCCCGGCGCCAGGTCGGACGGCGCCTCGCGCAGCGCCTGCTCGCTCAGGACCCGCCGCGCGTCCAGGACGTCGTCCAGCAGCGCCTGCTGCGCCCAGCGCTGCACGCGCGTGCCCGCCGGGAGGTCCAGCACCTCGTTCTCCAGCCACTCCAGGCCGAGGCGCTCGCCGAGGTCGAAGAACGCGGCCGCGACCTCCACCTCGTCGCGCCGCACCGACTGCGCCACCGCGACGATGTCCGGCGCGTGGCGCAGCGCGCGCTGGAACGCGTGGCGCCGGGCGACCTCGTCGGGCACGCCCGCGTCGATCAGGTCGACCGCCAGCGCCTCGTGCTCCTCGCGCCAGCGCTCGGAGCGCAGCGTCGGCATCGCCTCCGACAGCCGCACGAACGCGTCGCCGACCGACTCGACGGTCTCCTCGACGTCGGCGTCCGGCGCGTGCAGCAGGTACCAGCGCGTCACCCCGGCGACGAGGTCGTCGACCCCGTCCAGCAGCTGCCAGGCCGCGTCGGCGTCGATGTGCGCGACCTGCCCCTCGATCTCCAGCCACCGCTGCGTCGCGCCGGTGATCTCGCGCGCGATCCGGTAGGCGCGCACGACCTCCGCGGGCGACGCGCCGAGCTCGCCGCTGAGCCCGGAGACGAACGTCGGCCCGAGCGCGTCGACGGCGTCGTTGGCCGCCAGCGTCGCGATCAGCTCGCGCCGCAGCGGGTGCTCGGCCAGCAGGTGCCCGAAGCGCGCGATCACCGGCCGCGGGAAGTACGCGCGCAGGTCGTGCTCGAAGGCGCTCTCGTCGGGCAGGTCGGAGTGCAGCAGCGCGTCGGTCAGCAGCCGCTTGGCGTAGGCCACCAACACGGCCAGCTCCGGCCGCACGAGCCCGCGCCCGGCACGTCGCCGCTCGGCCATGTCGTCGCTGGTCGGCAGCGCCTCGTCGCGTCGGCGCAGGATCCGCGCGTCCTCCAGCGCGGCCATCAGGTCCTCGTAGGCGAAGACGCGCGCGGCCGACGAGCGCACCTCCTGCGACAGGATCTGCGCCTGCAGGAACGAGTCGTAGAGCACGTGCGCGACGACGTCGTCGGTGACCTCGGCCAGCAGGTCGTCGCGCGACTCGCGGTCCAGCTCCCCGCGCCGCACGGCGAGGTCGAGCAGGATCTTCAGGTTGACCTCGTGGTCGGAGCAGTCGACGCCCGCCGAGTTGTCGATGAAGTCGGCGTTGATGAGCCCGCCGTGGCCGTCGTGGCCGCCCTCCGACGCGTACTCGATCCGCGCGCGGTGGGTGAAGCCGAGGTTGCCGCCCTCCCCCACGACCCGCGCGCGCACGTCGCGGCCGTCGACGCGGATCGCGTCCGACGAGCGGTCGCGCGCGTCCGCGTCGCTCTCGGTCGACGCCTTGACGACCGTGCCGATCCCGCCGTTCCACAGCAGGTCGACCGGCGCGCGCAGGATCGCGCGGATCAGGTCGGTCGGCGCCAACGCGTCGTCCTCGACGTCCAGCGCCCGGCGGATCTGCGGCGTCAGCGGGATCCGCTTGGCGTGACGCGAGAAGACGCCGCCGCCCTCGGAGATCACCGAGCGGTCGAAGTCGTCCCACGACGACCCGCTCATCTCGAACAGCCGCTCGCGCTCGGCGAACGACCGCTCCGGATCGGGGTTCGGGTCCAGGAAGACGTGGCGGTGGTCGTAGGCCGCGACGAGCTTCAGCGACCGCGACAGCAGCATGCCGTTGCCGAACACGTCGCCCGACATGTCGCCGACGCCGACCGCGCGGACGACGTCGGTCTCCGGGTCGACGCCCAGCTCGCGGAAGTGGCGCTTGACCGACTCCCACGCGCCCTTGGCCGTGATCCCCAGGCCCTTGTGGTCGTAGCCCGCCGAGCCGCCGGAGGCGAACGCGTCGCCGAGCCAGAAGCCGCGCCGGACCGCGATCTCGTTGGCGGTGTCGCTGAACGCCGCGGTGCCCTTGTCGGCCGCGACGACGAGGTAGGAGTCGGGCTCGTCGTGGACGCGCACGCCGGTCGGCGGCACCGTCGAGCCGTCCTCGGGCGCGAGGTCGTCGGTGACGTCCAGCAGCGCCTCGATGTAGCGGATGTACTGGCGCTTGACCTCGTCCTTCAACGCCGCCGGATCCTCGGGCCGTGCCTTCAGGAAGAACCCGCCCTTGGCGCCCGTGGGCACGATGATGGAGTTCTTGGTCATCTGCGCCCGCATCAACCCGAACACCTCGGTCCGGTAGTCCATGCGGTCGCTCCAGCGCAGGCCGCCGCGCGCGATGCGCCCGCCGCGCAGGTGGATGCCCTCCATGTCGGGCGCGTAGACGTAGATCTCGAACAGCGGCGCGGGCTGCGGGATCGCCGGGACCTCGGCGGACCGCAGCTTGAAGGCCATCGCGTCGCGCCCGTCCTTGAAGACGTTCGTGCGGACGGTCGCGTCGATCAACCCGAGCTGGTTGCGCAGGATCCGGTCGTGGTCGAGCAGCTCGACGGCGTCGAGGTCCTCGCGGATCTCGGCGCGCAGCGCCTCCTCGTCGGCCTCGCCGCCGCGCCGCTCGTCGAGCGCGAAGCGCAGCTCGAAGAGCCGGATGAGCTTGCCGGTGATCTCCGGGTTGGCGGCGATCACGTCGTTCTGGAAGCCCTCGGTGTAGCGCGAGCCGATCCGCTGGCGGTAGCGGCGGTAGGCGCGCAGGACCTGCACCTGCGGCCAGCGCAGGCCGGCGCGGACGACCAGGCGGTTCAGCGAGTCCGACTCGGCGTCGCCGCGCCACACCGCCTCCAGCGCGTCGGCCACGCGCGCGGCCACGGCGTCCAGGTCCAGCGGCCGGTCGTCGCCGGCGCCCAGCACGCCGAAGGCCTGGACCCACAGCTCCTCGTCGGACTGCAGCCGCGCCGGGACCTCCTCGATCACGCGCAGGCCGAGGTGCTCCAGCATCGGCGTGGCCTGCGACAGCTCGACCTTCGGCCCGCGCCGGTAGAACGCCACGCGCGTCCGCCGGACGCCGTCCGGCCCCCGTTCGTCCTGCAGCCCCACCAGGAAGTCCGCGCGGCCGGTGGCCAGCTCCTCGAAGCGCTCGACGTCCTGGGCGGCGATCTCCGGCGCGGCCGCGGCGCGGTAGGACTCCGGCAGCCGCTTCAGCCAGCGCGCGGCGAGCATTCGCCCGCGCTCGGGGCCGTGCTCGGCCACCAGCACGTCGCCGACGCGGTCGCGCCACGTCCGCGCCTCCAGCGCCAGCCGCCGCTCCAGCTCGCCGACGTCGACGTCCGGCAGCCCGCCGCCGGAGCGGACCGTGAGGTGCAGGTAGACGCGGTCGTCCTCGCCGAAGACCTCGTGCTGCTCGACGTGGTCGGTCGCGTACGCGCGCGCGACGAACCCGGCGAGGCGCTCGCGCAGCGTCTCGCTGTAGCGGTCGCGCGGCAGCGTGGCGACCAGCGACGCGCCGCGCCCGTCGGCCGCGCGCCGGCCCAGCAGCCGGACCTCGTCGGCGCGCAGCGCCAGCAGCGTCGCCAGCTGCGCGCGCAGGTCCTCCACCGGCGCGCCGAACAGCTCGCCCTTCGGGTAGCCGTCGAACAGCGCGATCGCGGCCTTGGAGTCGTGGCTGCCGTCGATCAGGTCCTCGGCGTCGAGGATCCGGCGCAGCTTGTCGCGCAGCAGCGGCGTCGAGGACGCGGGCTCCGAGTACGCGCGCGTGGTGAACAACCCCAACAACCGCGCGCTGCCCGCCAGCAGCACGTTCATCGGCTCGCGCCGGTGCACGGGCGACAGCGCGTGGGTCTTGGTGATCTCCAGCGCGGGCGCCTCGTCGCCGCTGCCCGCCGGCGGGTCGTGGGCGGGCACGCGCAGCTCGCCGGCCTCGCGCTCCTCGCGCAGGAGGCCGAGGCCGCTGCCCGGCACCGCGTCGTCGCGGAAGCCCAGGAAGACGAAGTGCGACTCGCCGACCCAGCGCAGGAACGCCTGCGCCTCCTCCAGCTCGACGTCGAGCCGGTCGGCGTTGGCCGCGACCAGCTCGGCCAGCCGGTCGAGCGTGTCGCGCAGCGCCTGGTGGTCGTCGACGACCGCGCGCACCGTGGCCAGCACGTGGCGCGCGGCGTCCTCCAGGTCGGCGAGCTCCTCGGGCGTCAGCCGCCGGTCCAGCTCGAAGTGCATGACGGACTCGCGCGGCGCGTCGCGCGGGTGCTCGATCGCCGTGATCCGGCCGCTGTCGGCGTCCCGGCGCACGCCGACGATCGGGTGCGTGATCCGGATCGCCCGCAGGCCGCGGGCCGCCAGCTCGGCGGCGATCGAGTCCACCAGGAACGGCAGGTCGTCGGTGTTGGTCTCCAGGACCGAGCCCTGCGTCTCGTAGCCGTGCTCGTCGCGGCGCGGCGTGAACGCGCGGACGGCCGCGACCGCGCCGTCGCGCGCGTCGGCCAGCGCGAAGGCGCCCTCCACCTCGGCCAGCAGCGCCTCGGGCGCCTCGTCCCCGCCGTCCGGCGACGGCGCGCGGTGCAGATAGGCCCGCGCGAATCGGGCCAGCGCGTCGGAGCCTCGCTCCCGCGCCAGCGCGACGACCTCGTCGGCCGACCCGGCCGGCGACGACTCCTCCTGAAGGCTCACCCGCAGAACGTACCCCGGAGACCGGCTGCAGAACGCAAGAAGGGGCGCCCACCGTGGGCGCCCCTCCGTCCAACCGAGGTCCGGTGCGGGTCAGGCGCCGAGGCGCTGCTCGAGCTGCTCGAGGTGCGCGCGGATCTCGCCGGGCAGGTCGTCGCCGAACTTGGCGAGGTGCTCCTTGACCTGCGGCAGCTCGTCGCGCAGCGCGTCGACGTCCACCGACAGCACCTCGGACAGCGCCTCGTCGGAGATGTCGAGGCCCGCGACGTCGATGTCCTCCTTGCGCGGGACCAGGCCGACCGGCGTCTCGTCGGCCTCGACCTTGCCCTCCAGGCGGCGCACGACCCACTCCAGGACGCGCGAGTTGTCGCCGAAGCCCGGCCACAGGAACTTGCCGTCGGCGCCCTTGCGGAACCAGTTGACGTAGAAGATCCGCGGCGGCTTGGCCCCGGCCTTCTTGCCCATCGTCAGCCAGTGCTCGAAGTAGGACGCCATGTTGTAGCCGCAGAACGGCAGCATCGCGAACGGGTCGAAGCGCAGCTGGCCGACCGTGCCGAACGCGGCGGCGGTCATCTCCGAGGACATCGTCGCGCCGAGGAACACGCCGTGCTCCCAGTCGAACGCCTCACGGACGAGCGGCACCACCGACGCGCGGCGGCCGCCGAACAGGAACGCGTCGATCGGCACGCCCGCCGGGTCCTCCCACTCCGCCGCCATCGACGGCACCTGCGAGGCGGGGACCGTGAAGCGCGAGTTCGGGTGCGCGGCCGGGTGGTCGGCCTCGGGCGTCCAGTCGTTGCCGTGCCAGTCGATCAGGTGCGCGGGCGCCTCCTTGGTCATCCCCTCCCACCAGGTGTCGCCGTCGTCGGTCAGCGCCGTGTTGGTGTAGAGCGCGCCCTTGTCGAGGGCGGCCATGGCGTTGGGCGTGTTGCTGTAGCCCGTGCCCGGGGCGACGCCGAAGAAGCCGTTCTCGGGGTTGATCGCGCGCAGGCGGCCCTCGTCGTCGTACTTCATCCAGGCGATGTCGTCGCCGATCGTCTCGACCTTCCAGCCCTCGATGGTCGGGACCATCAGCGCGAGGTTCGTCTTGCCGCACGCCGACGGGAACGCGCCGGTGACGAACTTGACGTCGCCCTCCGGCGAGGTGAGCTTGAGGATGAGCATGTGCTCGGCCATCCAGCCCTCGTCACGGGCCATGATCGACGCGATGCGCAGCGCGAAGCACTTCTTCCCGAGGAGGGCGTTGCCGCCGTAGCCCGAGCCGTAGGACCAGATCTCGCGGGTCTCGGGGTAGTGGACGATGTACTTGACCTCGGCGTTGGTGGGCCACGGCACGTCCTCCTGGCCCTCGGCCAGCGGCGCGCCGATCGAGTGCACGCACGGGACGAACTCGCCGTCCTCGCCGAGGACCTCCAGGGCGCCGGCGCCCATGCGCGTCATGATCCGCATCGAGACGACGACGTAGGGCGAGTCGGTGATCTCGACGCCGACGTGGGACTTGTCGGAGCCCAGCGGGCCCATCGAGAACGGGACGACGTACATCGTCCGCCCGCGCATGGAGCCGGCGAACAGCTCGCCCATCGTCTCGCGCATCTCGGAGGGCGCGCGCCAGTTGTTGGTGGGGCCGGCGTCCTCCTGCCGCTCGGAGCAGATGAACGTCCGGTCCTCGACGCGAGCCACGTCGCTGGGGTCCGACCACGCCAGATAGGAGTTCGGCCGCTTGGCATCGCTGAGGCGCTTGAACGTCCCAGCATCCACGAGCTGCTGGCAGAGGCGGTCGTACTCCTCCGCCGAGCCGTCACACCAATGGATCTCGTCGGGCTGGGTGAGGGTGGCGATCTCCTCCACCCACGCCGTCAGCCTGGCGTTCTTCGTCGGAACCGTGATGCTCACGTCACTTCCTCGGTGTCGGATTCAAGGAGGCGGGCGGAGAAAAGGGAAAGACGGCCCACCTCGGTGCGCATTCCCGAAAGCTACCCGTTCGGGCTATTGGAGGCATCCCGGTCTGGCTGAACCTTTGACCGGTCTGTAGGGCGTTTTGTCCCTTAAGGACGACGGGGCGGCGGACGATTCCGCCGCCCCGTCGGGCACGTTCCCCCCGGATGGCGGGGGTGGTCAGCAGGATGACCTCCGCTAGGCGGCGGGCGCCTCGCCCGGGTTCTTGCGCGGGATCAGCACCAGGCGCTTGAACTCGGCGACCAGGACGCCGTCCTGGTTGAAGACGCGCGTGTGGACCTTGACCGTGCCGCGGTCGAGCTTGGTCTTCGACTCGCGCTTCTCCAGCACCTCGGACTCCACGAACAGCGTGTCGCCGTGGAAGACCGGAGCCGGGTGGCTCAGCTCCTCGGTGGCGAGGTTCGCGATGGCCTTGCCGGAGACGTCCGAGACGCTCATCCCGAGGGCCAGCGAGTAGACCAGCGGCCCGACCACGACGTTGCGCCCCTGCTGCGACTGCGACGCGTACACGTCGTTGATGTGCAGCGGGTGGTGGTTCATCGTGATGAGGCAGAAGAGGTGGTCATCGGACTCGGTGACCGTCTTCGCGGGCCAGTGCTTGTAGACGTCGCCGACCTCGAACTCCTCGAGGTAGCGACCGTACGGGTGGCCGCCGGTGGACTCGCGCTCGCGCTGGTCGGTGGTGAAGCCGGTGTCGGTCATCTAGTTGTCGTCTCCTTGGTGGGTGCCGCGCACGAGGCGCCACGCGGACGGCAGGACCGCCGCGCCGATGGCCGCCTTGACGAGGCCGCCGTAGATGAAGACCGTGAAGCCGTAGTGGATCGTCCAGCCCCAGTCCTGGCCGGCGGCGATCTTGAGGCCGATGACGCCCGGGACGAAGATCAGCAGCTGGCCGACGGCGAACGCCAGCGCGGCGGTCGCGACCTTGCGGTCGGCGCCCCGCTCGGCGAGCCACCCGACGAGGGCGGCGGCGAGCACGAAGCCGACGAGGTAGCCGCCGTTGGCGCTCCAGACGACGCCCCAGCCGGACGCGCCGTCGGCGTAGATCGGCAGCAGCAGGCCCATCAGGACGTAGAGCAGCAGCGACGACGCGCCGCGGCGCAGGCCGAGCGTGGCGCCGACGAGGCCGACGCCGAGCGTCTGGCCGGTGATCGGGACGGGCGACCCGGGCACCTTGATCGAGACCTGGGCGAGCAGGGCCATGAGGCCGACGCCGCCGAGGACGAGCGCGAGGTCACGGACGCGAGAGCCCGGCAGCGCGTCCGCGAGGACGCCCCGCCGCGGCGCGGTGGTGGGGATGGCGAAGGTGGCGTTCATCGGCGCGGACCCTAGACGAGAAGGCGTGTCGTTCGACCGCTGCCCTGCCACGACGGCGACGCTTCGTTGACTCGCCAGTCAATATCTTTCGCCTATGCGCAGCCCCCGAGACTTCTTCCAGCCGCTCGCCGTCGGCGCTCCCGAGCCGCTTCGCGAGATCCCGTTCCCGCCCTCGCGGATGATCCACTTCTTCGACGCCTCGAACGAGAAGATGGTGGCCAAGCTCCCGGACACGATCGCCAAGGCCGACATCGTGCTCGGCAACCTCGAGGACGCGGTGCCGGTCGATCGCAAGGAGGCCGCGCGCGAGGGCCTGGTCAAGGTCGGCAAGACCGTCGAGCTGGGCGAGACGCAGCTCTGGACGCGCGTCAACTCGCTGGAGTCGCCGTGGGTGCTCGACGACCTGACGACGCTCGTCACCGAGATCGGCGACAAGCTCGACGTCATCATGGTGCCCAAGGTCGAGGGCCCGTGGGACATCCACTACGTCGACCGCCTGCTCGCGCAGCTGGAGGCGCGCGCCGGGCTGACGAAGCCGATCCTCGTCCACGCGATCCTGGAGACCGCGCAGGGCGTCGCGCACCTCGAGGAGATCGCGCAGGCCTCGCCGCGCATGCAGGGCATGTCGTTCGGCCCCGCCGACCTGGCGGCCTCGCGCCGGATGAAGACCACCCGCGTGGGGGGTGGCCACCCCGGCTACGTGTCGATCAGCGACCCCGACCTGTCGGATCCCGACGCCCCCCGAGCGACCGCCCAGCAGGACCCGTGGCACTACTCGATCGCGCGCATGGTCGACGCCTGCACGTCCAACGGGATCCTCCCCTTCTACGGCCCGTTCGGCGACATCAAGGACACGGTCGCCTGCGAGGCGCAGTTCCGCTCCGCCTTCCTGCTCGGCTGCGTCGGCGCCTGGTCGCTGCACCCGGTGCAGATCGACATCGCCAAGAAGGTCTTCTCGCCCGACCCCGACGAGGTCAAGTTCGCCAAGAAGGTCATCGAGGCGATCCCCGACGGCCGCGGCGTCCACATGATCGACGGCAAGATGCAGGACGACGCGACCTGGAAGCAGTGCAAGGTCATGGTCGACCTCGCCGAGCAGCTCGCCGCCAAGGACCCGGAGCTGGCCGAGGCCTACGGCTTCGTCGCCGTATAGGCTCCGGCGGCTTTTCCTGACCCTCCCCCTGACCGGAGGCAATAACCCTTGAGGTTCTTCGAATACGAAGCCCGCGAGATCGTCAAGCGGGCCGGAATCCCTGTCACCGACTACGGGTTCACCACCGACGCGCAGGAGGCCAAGGAGATCGCGGCCCGCATCGGCGGACCCACGGTCATCAAGTCCCAGGTGCTGTCGGGCGGCCGCATGAAGGCCGGCGGCGTGAAGTTCGCCGACACCCCGGAGGAGGCCGAGGCGCACGCCGTCGACATCCTCCAGCTCGAGATCAACGGGCACAAGCCGCGCGGCATCCTGGTGGACCCGCGCGCGGAGTTCGAGCAGGAGTACTACGCGGGCGTCGTCTGGGACGGCACGCGCAAGCAGCCGGTGATGATCTTCTCCCCGGTCGGCGGCATCGACATCGAGCAGGTCGCCGAGGAGCAGCCCGACAAGGTCGGGCGCCGCCACTTCTCGAACATCCTGCCGTTCGGCGACTTCGAGGCCAAGGAGGTCATCGCCTCCACCGGCGTGACCGGCTCGGCGCTCAACAAGCTGGTGCCGATCCTGACCAAGCTCGCGAAGCTGTTCGTCGAGAAGGACATGACGTTGGCGGAGATCAACCCGCTGGCGCGCATGGCCGACGGCTCGTTCATCGCGCTCGACGCGCACATGGACATGGAGAACGAGGCGCGCGGCCGGCACAAGCAGCTGCTCGCCGACCTCGGCGTCGGCGACGAGGAGACGCGCGAGGCGCGCGAGCCCACGGAGTTCGAGCTGGCCGGCGAGGCCGTCGACTCCCAGGACCACCGCGGCGTGGCGGGCAACGTCACCGAGTTCGACGGCAACCTCGGGCTGGTCATCGGCGCCGGCGGCGGCTCGCTGACGCTGTTCGACGCGGTCCGCAAGTACGGCGGCAACCCGGCCAACTACTGCGAGATCGGCGGCAACCCGTCGGTGTCCAAGGCCAAGGGGTTGGCCAAGTTGGTGCTGAGCAAGCCGGGCGTCGACAAGATCGCGGTGATGATGTCGATCGTGTCCAACACGCGCGTGGACATCGTCGCGCGCGGCGTCATCGCGGCGTGCCTGGAGCTGGGGATGGACCCGGCCGAGAAGATCGCGATCTTCCGCATCCCGGGCGCGTGGGAGGAAGAGGGCTTCAAGATCCTCGAGAAGTACGGCGTCGAGTACGCCGACCGCAGCGTGTCGCTGCACGAGGCCGCGTCGCGCGCGGTCGAGAAGATCCAGGGGGCGGCGGCATGACTCGCGCACGAACCCGAGCGCTCCACGCGAGCGGTTCGGCGAGCGCATCGCATGCCGGGCGCGAGCTCGCCCAGGGGCTCGCTCGCACGCTGACGGCGAACACGGAGGTCGGGGCATGAGCATCCTCGTCAACGCGGACACGACGTTCATCGTCCAGGGCATCACCGGCCGTGAGGCCGTGAACCTGACGCGCGAGTGCCTGGACTACGGCGCCGGCGCGAAGATCGTCGGCGGCGTGACCCCGGGCCGCCTCGGCCGCGAGGTCCACGGCGTGCCGGTCTTCGACACGGTCGCCCAGGCCGTCGCCCACCACGGCGCGCCGATCGACGGCTCGGTCGTGACGGTCCCGCCCGCGTTCACCAAGGACGCGGTCTTCGAGGCGCTGGAGAACGGCATCAAGATCATCGTGATCGTCACCGAGCGCATCCCGCGCCGCGACGTCGCGCAGATGGTCGAGCTGGCCAACCTCCGCGGCGCGCGGATCATCGGCCCCAACTGCCTGGGGATCATCGTCCCCGACGTCATCAAGATGGGCGGCATCGGCGGCCCGGCCAAGGACGCGGCCAAGTCCTACTCCAAGGGCTCGATCGGCGTCATCTCGCGCTCCGGCGGCATGACGACCGAGATGTCGTCGACGCTGAGCGCCGCGGGCCTGGGCATCTCGACCGCCGTCTCGATCGGCGGCGACGCGATCATCGGCTCGACCTACGCCGAGCTGATGCCGCTGTTCGAGGCCGACGAGGAGACCGAGGGCATCGTCATCTACACCGAGCCGGGCGGCCGCATGGAGGCCGAGCTGGCGCGGTGGGTGACCGAGAACGACTCGCGCCTGCCGATCGTCGCGTTCATGGCCGGCCGGTTCATGGACGAGATGCCGGGCATGAGCTTCGGCCACGCCGGCACGATCGTGGAGGGCAAGGAGGACACGGCGACCGAGAAGATCGCCCGCCTCGCGGAGGCTGGCATCACGGTCGCCGAGGAGATCTCCGAGATCCCGAACATCATGAAGGCGAAGCTCGCGGAAAGGAAGGTCAGCGCATGAGGGTCGACGGCACGTTCATCGGCATCGAGGTCTCCGACGCCATCGTCGGCGACGCCGCCATCGCGGCCAAGCTCCGCGAGGTCTGCCCCGTCGACATCTACGGCGACGCCGACGGCTCCGTCCAGGTCGTCCAGGGCAACGTCGACGAGTGCGTCCTCTGCCGCCTCTGCATCGACGCGACCTCGCCCGAGCAGGTGAAGGTCCTGAAGTTGTACGACAACGAGGCCTCGCTGGCCTAGCTGCGCATCCGTGTCGTCTCGTGGTGAGCAGCTCACCACGAGGCGACACGCGTCGTCCTGGCGTCGGCGCATCGACGTCCTAGGATCGACGGCCATGAACGCGCCGCGCTTCTTCCACCCCACGCCCGCCGGCTACAGCCACGCGGTGCGGATCCCCCGCGATCGCGAGATCGTGTGGACGAGCGGGCAGGTCGGGTTGACCGAGGACGGCGTGGCGCCGCGGACGGTCGAGGCGCAGACGCGGTTGGCGTTCGAGTCGGTCGGCCGGGCGCTGGACGCCGCGGGCGCCTCGTTCCACGACGTGGTCAAGTTGACGTTCTTCATCACCTCGACCGACGAGCTGGAGACGATCCGGCGCGTGCGCGACGAGTTCGTGGACACGATCGCGCCGCCGACGTCGTCGCTGGTCGTCGTCGCCGGGCTGTTCCGGCCCGACCTCTTCGTCGAGGTCGAGGCGGTGGCGGCGGTCGCCTAGGCGGTCGCCGCGACGCGGCCGCGCTCGGTCGCGAACATCTTCAGCGCGTGGCGCCCGGCGGGCGTCTCGCGGTGCTCGCGGACGACGTCGGCGGTCCGCGGCGGCAGGTCCTCCACGAGCGGCAGCGGCACCGCGTACTCGGCGGGCCCGATGAGCGGCGCGGCCAGCGCGGCGAACGTCAGGTCGGCGATCGAGAACGCGTCGCCGGCCAGGTAGGGACGGCCGTCGGCGAGGCGCTCGTCGACGTCGGCGAAGATCGCGCGGAACGTCCGCTCGGCCTCGACCGCCGTGGCGTCGTCGATCTTGAGGACCTTGGTCACGGCGAAGGCGATCGGCCGGTGGCCGAAGCGCCAGAGCGTCTTCTGCCAGTCGCTGACGCCGGCGGTGATCGCCCCGGTCGTCAGGCTCGGCCGGCCGAGCAGCGCGTGGTAGATCCACAGCCGGGTCGCGGGGCCGAGGCGGTCGTCGTAGGCGTCGGCCAGGCCGCGCGCCTCGGGGTCGTCGCAGACGATGCGCCCGCCGCGGGCGTCGGCGTACTCCACGATGTCGGCCGACTCGCGCAGCGTGCCGACCTCGTCGCCGATCAGCACCGGCGTGGTGAGCGCGCCGTGGCGGCGGATCATCGCCCGGTGGACCGCCGGCAGGTACCGGCGCTCGTCGTAGGCGATCCCGGCCCGGTCCAGCGCCCACCGCGCCTTCTCGCAGTAGTGGCTGACCGAGATCGTGAGAAGCACCGGCTGTCCGCTCATGAACACCATCATCTCCTACTCTGGAGATCTATGCCGGAGCTTCCCGAGGTCGAGTCCGCTCGCGCCCTGATCGCCGAGCACGGGCTCGGTCGAGAGATCGTCGCGGTCGACGACAGCGACAGCTACGTCTGCCGCCCGCACGCGCCCGGCGAGATCGCCGACGCGCTGGTCGGCCACAGGCTCACCGAGGCCCACCGCCAGGGCAAGGCGATGTGGATCGAGACCGACGGCGGGCCGGTGCTCGGCCTGCACCTCGGCATGGCCGGGCGGATCGTCATCGACGACGAGGCCGCGGGCGACTACTGGTCCGACGGCGGGCGCAAGCACGTGCCGGTGTGGGATCGCTTCACGCTGCGCTTCGCCGACGGCGGGTGGCTGGCGCTGCGCGACAAGCGCCGCCTCGGCCGCGCGGTGCTCGACCCCAAGCTCGACCGGCTCGGGCCGGACGCGGCGGAGGTCTCGCGCGACGCGTTCCGCGAGCGCGTCGGCCGCGGCGACGCGCCGCTGAAGGCCAGGATCATGGACCAGGCGGTGATCGCCGGCGTCGGCAACCTGCTGGCCGACGAGGCGCTGTGGCGCGCGAAGCTCGACCCGCGCCGCCCGGCGAAGGCGCTCGACGACGACGAGCTGGACCGCCTGCGGCGCGAGATCCGCGCCGCCACCCGCCGCGCGATCGAGCGCGGCGGGGTCCACACCGGCGACATCATCGACCACCGCACCCGCGACGGCGTCTGCCCGCGCTGCGGCGCCGACATGGCGCGGGCGACGATCGGCGGGCGCACCACGTATTGGTGCTCGGCGGAGCAGGGCGGCGCGGGCGCCTGAGCGCGTCGCGTCACAAACCACGGGCCTGACGACACCCTCATCCCCGAATGAGGGACGCCGACGCGTTCGCCGCGCTCTATGACCGGGAGGCCCGGACCGTGCTGGTCTTCATCGCCCGTCGCACGCTCGACCCCGAGGTCGCCCTGGACCTCACGGCCGAGACGTTCGCGCAGGCGTTCCGGGGCCGCCGCCGCTTCCGCGGGACGACCGCGATGGAGGAGCGGGCCTACCTGTTCACGATCGCCAAGCGGCAGATCGCGCGCTACCTCCAGCGCGGGACCGTCGAGCGGCGCGCGCTGGAGGCGCTGGGCGCCGAGCTGCCGGTCGCGCACGAGGACGACCTGCGCGAGATCGAGGAGGCGGCCGGGCTCGACGGGCTGCGCAGCGCGCTGGGCGACGAGCTGGCGCGGCTGAGCGCCGAGCAGCGCGCGGCGCTGCAGCTGCGCGTGGTCGAGGAGCGGCCCTACGAGGAGGTCGCGTCGGTCCTGGGCGTGTCCGAGCAGACCGCGCGGGCGCGCGTGTCGCGCGGGCTGCGCGCGCTGGCCGCGGCGCTCGAGCCCAAGCTGGCGGCGGGTGAGGACCGATGAGGATCCTCGACGAGCTGGGCGACGAGCTGGTCCGCGCGGCGCGGGCGGACGAGGCGCGCGAGGCCCGCGCGCCTGGACGCGCGCGGCGCCCGCGCCCGCGCCCGCGCCTGTCCGGCGCGCGCCGCCCCCTCCCCCGCGCGGTCGTCGTCGGCGTGGCGTCGGCCGTGCTCCTGGCGGCCGTCGCGGTCGCCGCGACGCTGGTGATCGGCCGCGGCGCCCCGATCCCCGCCGCGCCGCCCGGCGCGGTCCCGCGCGAGCTTCAGCCGGTCCCGGGCACCGCCCGCCTCAGCGGCCTGGACGTCGCCGACCCCGACGGCGGCCCGGCCTGGGACGTCCGCACCTCGCGATCGCGGACCGGCGCGATCTGCGCGACCGTCGGCCAGGTGCTCGACGGCCAACTCGGGATCGTCGGCCTCGACCACGACTTCCACGCGCTGCCCGCCGGCGCGGCCGACACGTGCGCGATCACGCTCGGCGGCGACGACGCGATCATCGCCGGGGCCCGCGCGTTCCGCGGCGGCGACGGGCTGACCGCGCTCACCGTCGTCTCCGGCGTCGTCGCGCCGGGCGTGCGCGGCGCGACCGCCACCGCGGGCGGCGCGACGACGACGCTGCGCCTGGCGTCCACCGGCGCGTTCCTCGCGGTCTTCCGCGGGTTGCCGCAGGACCTGCGCCCGCGCGTGACGCTGACGACCTCCACCGGCGCGCACCGGACGCTGCGCTTCGCCGACACCGGCGAGTACCTCGCCGACGACCCGTCCGGCGGCGCGCCGTGGACGCTGAAGCGCACGACCTACGCCACCCGGCACGGCCTGCGCTGCATCGCCGTCCAGCGCGAGCGCGGTCCCGACTCGCCGCAGCCGATCCCGCGGGGCATCATGCTGCCGCGCTTCCAGACCGCGTCGCCGCCGCCGCGGTGCGCGCCCGACGGGACGGCGTTCGCGGCCGTCCAGCGGTTCGTGCCGTCCGCACGCCAGTCGGTCCTCAACTCCTACTGGGGACCCAACCCGGCGCGGACGATCGCGTGGGGCGCGGTCGCGCGGCCGGGCGCGGTCGTCACGGTCAGCGCGCCGGGCCTCGCCGCGCGCCGCGTCGCGGTCGACGCCACGTCGCTCGGCTACGCCGTGATCCTCGACGGCCACGTCGACCCCGGCGCCGTGCGGATCACCGTCGACGGCCGGGCGATGGCCCCGTTCGCCGGCGTCACCAACCACGGCGGGCACGCGATCGCGCGCCCGGCGACGCCGCCGTGGCGGTCGGTGGCCTCGGCGCTGGCCGACGCCCCGCGCGTCTCGGACCTCGAGCGCCCGGGCCGCGACGTCGCGATCGTCGCCCGCGCCGCCGATCCCGCCGGCGGCCCGGCGTGGGCGCTGCGCACCTGGCGCTCGGTCCTGACGCGTGCGGCGCGCGCCCCGAAGGTCGACCACGACCTGCGCTGCGTGCAGGCCGGGATCGAGCGCGACGGCCGGCTCGTGCTGCCGCTGGCCGGCGGCCGGACCGAGACGCTCCTGCCCCGCGGGCCCGACGCGAGCCTCGGCGGCGGCTGCATCGACACGCGCTGGCTCTCGACCCACGCCGCGACGCCGACCGTCCGCACGACGCTCGCCGACCCGACCGCGCCCGCGCCGCGCGCCACGCGCGTCGTGGTCTCCGGCCTGGTCGGCCCCGGCGTCCGCTCCGCGCAGCTGCTCGGCGCGAGCGCGCGCCCCCAGCCGCTGACGCTGCACCGCGACGGCACCTACCTGACCGTGCTCCCCGCGCGCCTGGCGGGCCGCTCGCTGCGCGTCCGGATCGTGCGGTCCGACGGCCGCGCGCAGACGTCGCCCCCCAGCGACACCCACGCCGGCGGCGGCCAATGCCGGTTCGATCTCGCCAAGGGCATGAAGGTCGCCGACCCCGACGGCGCCGCGCCGTGGGCGGCCGTCGCCTCCCGCTCGGGCTCGCTCGTGTGCCGGACGCTCGACCAGGTCGTCGGCGGCCGCCTGGCGACGATCGACGCCGTCGAGGGCACGGTCCGCTACGGCACGGGCTGGCTGTCCTCGCACACCGCCGACCTCCCGGGCCGCGGCCCGCTGACGGTCGAGGTCGACGGCCCCGGCAACGAGTTCCTGCTCGGCGGCCCGGACGCGACGGCGCCCTCGGCCGCCTCCAACGTCCGCCGCACGCTGCCCGGCCGCACGCTCGTCACCGGCGAGGTCGCGCCCGAGGTGACGTCGATCACGCTGCGCACGCCGCGCGACATCCGGACGATCCGGCCGGTCGGCGGCACGTTCCTGGCGGTCTACGACGGCGCGTTCTACAGCGGCGAGATCGTCGCGACCGCGCACATCAAGAACGCCATGGACGTGACGGTGCGCACGCCCGCGGCGTTCCTGGCGCCGGTCGGCTAGGCATCAACCATCTAGACCGGGTAGAAGCGCTTCATCAACGGCAGCAGCACCGCGCGCGGCGTGTAGCGCCCGCTCAGCGTGACGCCCTTGATCGCCAGGCCGGGGACGACCACGCGCTTGTTCTTCTCCAGGCCCTCGATCGCCGCCTTGGCGCAGTCGGAGCTGGAGACGCGGGCGAACCTCGGCACGCCGTCGAAGGCGTCGGCCAGGCCGGCGCGGGCCGCGAACTCGGTGTCGACCGGGCCCGGGCACAGCGCGGAGACCGCGACGTCCAGGTGCGACAGCTCGGTGTGCAGCGCCTCGGCGAAGCTCAAGGCGAAGGCCTTGCTCGCCGCGTAGGTCGCCTGGCCCGGGATCGGCTGCATGCCCGCGCTGGAGGCCACGACGAGGATCGCCCCGCCGCCGTCGCGCGCGATCAGCTTCGGCACGTAGGCGCCGCTGAGCCGCACGACCGCCTCGCAGTTCAACCGCACCATGTCGGCCTCGCTCTGGACGTCGAGGTCCGAGAACTGGCCCGCCGATCCGTAGCCCGCGTTGTTGATCAACACGGACACCTCCAGCCCGAGCGCCTCGATCCGGCCGGGCAGCGCGTCGGTGGCGTCCGGGTCGGTCAGGTCGCAGGCCAGCGCCTCGGCGCGCACGCCGTGGGCGTCGCGCAGCTCGCCGGCCAGCGCCTCCAGGCGATCGGGGCGGCGGGCGACGAGCACGACGTTGTGACCGCGCGCCGCGAGCTGCCGCGCGAGGTCGGCGCCGATGCCCGACGACGCGCCGGTGACCAGCGCGGCCGTGGTCGACGAAGGTTCGGGAAGTGCCATGTGAGCAACCCTAACCGGTCGCGCCGCTCAGGACAGGCGCGCGCGGTACTTCACCATGAACCGCCGCGGCCAGTCGCCGTGCGTCTGGGTCCTCAGCCGCGCGACGTTCTCGTGGTGGTACGGGCTGCTCAGCGACTCGGCGTGACCGATGACGTTCTTGTCGCTGATCCCGTACTTGGCCTGCAGCCAGCGGGTGAGCTTCAGCGACGCGCCGATCATCTTCCTGTTGCTCAGCACGCCCGCCTCGCTGAAGCCGACGTGCTCGATCCCGATGGCCGTGTAGTTGAGCCCGACCGTGTGGCGGCAGATCCACTTCAGCGAGACCAGCTGGTGGATCTTGCCCGCCGGGTCGATGACGAAGTGCGAGCACGTCGCGGGCAGCTCGTGCAGCTCGCTGTCGGCGACGTCGGGCGCGAACGTGTTGAACGTCGCGCCGAACGACGCGTTCTCGGTCATGTGCTCGACGATCACCTTCGGCGCGATCAGCCGCGCGCGGTGCAGGCCGTAGTGGCGCGTCGCGTAGGCGCGCGTCTCGGCGATCCGGCGCGAGCCGAACGGGATCGGGTCGTGGACGATCGGGGGCATGGCGGCGAGGGGCATCGCCGCACACGTTTACCCCAACAGGTGCCTCCACGACAGCGCGACCTCGTCGACCGGCTCGATGCCGACCCGCTCGCCGTCCACGCTGACCCACGACGCGTCGGGCGCGACGTCGACCTCGGCGCGCACGTCGTTGCGCACCATGTCGGCTGCCGTGACGTCGCGGCAGCCGCGCACGACCGACCGCACGCGCTCGGTCGGCAGCTCCACGTGCGCGGAGGCCGCCGCCGTGAACGCCACCGACAGCCGCGCCGCCGCGCGCCCGTGCCCGCCGACCTGCGGCCGCACGACCACCGGCTCGCAGAGCATCGTGGTGGCGTTGGGATCCCCGGACGCGCCCCAGGCCGCGACGCCCATCTTGACCACCAGCTCGGGCCGGACCGCGAAGTTCTGCGGCAGCCACAGGACGCAGTCGGCGATCCGGCCGGGGGTGAGCGCGCCGACGTCGTGCGACAGGCCGTGGGCGATCGCCGGGTTGATCGTGACCTTGGCCAGGTGGCGCAGCACGCGCTCGTTGTCGGCGAGCGTGCCCGGCGCGTAGCCGGCGCCGCCCCGCGCGCGCTTCATCACGTCGGCGTTCTGGAACGCCCGGCGCACGACCTCGCCCGCGCGGCCCATCCCCTGCGAGTCGCTGCTCAGCATGTGGATGATCCCGAGGTCGTGCAGGACGCCCTCGGCCGCCATCGTCGCGGGCCGCACGCGCGCCTCGGCGGCCTGGCGGTCGCCCGCCACGACGCCGGGCTGCAGGACGTGCACGGCCGCGACCATCGACGTGTGCTCGGCCGCGGTGTCGACGCCGAACGGCACGGTCGGCGAGGTCGACGACGTCAGGATCCGCTCGCGCCCGGCGAGCTTCATCAGGTCCGGCGCGTGGCCGCCGCCGGCGCCCTCGATGTGGAACGCGTGCACGCTGCGGCCGCCGAACGCGGCGAGCGTGCCCTCGACGCTCAGCACCTCGTTGAGCCCGTCGGTGTGGATCGCCAGCTGGACGTCGTGGGCGTCGCAGACGTCCAGCGCCGTGCGGATCTGCACCGGCCCGGCGCCGACGTCCTCGTGGATCTTCAGCGCGGCGCCGCCGGCGCGCAGGCCGTCCTCGACGCGCTCGCGCCGCGACGACGAGCCGCGCACGAACAGCGCGGCGTTGATCGGCCAGTCCTCCAGCGCGGCCCACGTCGCGGCCAGGCCGGCCTCGGGGTTGGTGCCGAGGTTCCAGATCGGGCCGTAGTCCTGGGAGACCATCGTGGTGATGCCGCCGGCCAGCAGGGCGTCGGTCACCTGCGGCGAGAGCCAGTGGACGTGCGTGTCGATCCCGCCCGGCGTGACGATCATGCCGGTGGCGTCGAGGACCGCGGTGCCGACGTCGAGCACGACGTCGACGCCGTCCATCGTGTCCGGGTTGCCGGCGCGGCCGACCGACACGATGCGCCCGTCGGTGATCCCGATCGACGCGTAGCGGACGCCGAGGATCGGGTCGAGGATCAGCCCGCCGGTGATCGCGATGTCGACGCCGCCGCGCGTGGCGCGCACGCCGAGGCCGTCGCGCATCGTGTTGCCGAAGCCCGGGACGAGCTGGTCGGGGCCGTGGACGTCGTCGCGCTCGGCGACGACCTCCAGCGACGTGTCGCCGAGGCGCACGGGCGTGGTGTCGGGCTCAAGCACCGCGGTATCCCTTCTCGCGCGCGGCCGCCAGCGCGGCGTCGCGGGCGCCCGGCTCGTCCAGCGGACCGTCGACCAGGTCGCCGTGGCCGCGCACGATCCGCGCGCCGCCGATCGGCGCCAGCGCGACCTCGCGCGGCTCGCCCGGCGCGAAGAAGACCTTGGTCCGCGCGGGGATCGCCAGGCGCGTCCCCCACGCCGCGGCGCGGTCGAAGCTCAGCACGGGGTTGGTCTCGAAGAAGTGCAGGTGGCTGGTCACGCCGACCGGGACCGCGCCCTCGTTGACGACCGTGACGCGCGCGACCGCGAGGTCCTCCAGCCACGGCACGTCGGGCTCGTCCTCCGGCGCGGCGTCGGGCGCCGGGCCGAGCGGGTCCTCGACCACGACCAGGTGGCGTCCGTCGCGGAACACGGCCTCGACCTCGATCCGCGTCACCAGCGCGCGGACGCCGTCGAGCACGTCATCCTCGCCCAAGATCTCATAGGCCTTGTCGACGACCTCCGCGTAGCGGCGCCCGTCGCGGGCCAGCTCGCAGATCCCGTCGGCGACGATCGCCGTGGCCTCGGCCTGGTTGAGCTTCAGCCCGCGCGCGCGACGCGCGCGGGCCAGCTCGGCGGCGAGGAACAGCAGCAGCCGGTCCTGCTCCTGGGGCAACAACCTCATGTCGCCAGCCTAGTCCCCGGCCTGGGCGCCAGGACGGCGAACCCGGACGCGCGGCGTTCACCCGGTCGGCGGGAAGCGGCGCCCCAGCTCGGTCAGGAGGTCGTCGAGGTCGTCGATGACGAGGTCGGCGCCCCAGGCGCGGGCCAGCTCGACGACCGGGCCGCGGTAGAGCGTGCCGCCGACGGCGATCAGCGGGCGCGGCCGGACGCGGTGCAGCAGGCCGACGGCCTCCTCGGCACCGGGGAGCCGGCCGACGGTGGCGGTCGACAGCGCGACGACGTCCGGGCACTCGTCGGCCACCAGCTGGGCGAGCGCGTCGGCGGGCGCGGCCGCGCCGAGCGCGATGACCTCCCAGCCCGCGCGCTCCAGCAGGTCGGCGAGCATCCGGGAGCCGAGCGCGTGCAGCTCGTCGGGCGAGGCGGTGACGACGGCCAGGCGCCCGCGCGTCGGCGGCAGGCGGCGGTCGGGCGCCAGGACGCCGAGCAGCCGCGTGGTCAGCTCGGTGGCGTAGTGCTCGTCGGCGACCGTCAGCCGCTCCAGCGACCAGAGGTCGCCGATCTCCGCCAGCGCGGGCGCGAGCACCAAGGTGTAGATGTCGACGATGCGCGCACCGCGGCCCGCGAGGTCCTCGACGATCGCGCGCGCCCGCCGCTCGTCGCGCCCCACGAGCGCGGCGCGGAAGCCCTCGCAGGCGGCGCGCAGCTCCTCGGGACCGGTCGGCTCGGGGACGAGGCGCAGCGTCCGCGCGTCGTCGCCGTGCAGCGCCCGGTCGACCGCGACGTTGACGAAGTGCGACAGGTCGCCGTCGGGGCCGAGCCGCGTCTCGACCTCCTCGAGCAGGCCATCCTGGAACCTGATCGGCCGCACTTTCGTCCCCATGGGCGGGATCTTAGGTGGCATCCTCCGGCCCTCTGATGACCGAGACGCCCACGCCCGCCGCCGAAGGACTGTCGATGCCGCCCGAGTGGACGGCGCACGAGCGCACGCTGATGGCGTGGCCGTGCCGCCGCGAGCTCTGGGGCGGGCAGCTGGGAGCCGCCAAGGCCGAGAGCGCGGGCGTGGCCAACGCGATCGCGGCCTTCGAGCCCGTGACGATGGTCGCGCGCGACGCGGCCGACGCCCAGGAGGCGCGCGCGGCGCTGGACGCCGACGTCGAGATCCTGACCGCGCCGGTCGACGACTCGTGGCTGCGCGACAGCGGCCCGATCTTCGTCGTCGACCACCACGACGAGCCGTCGCGGCGCGTCGGCGTGCACTTCGGCTTCAACTCGTGGGGCGACAAGTTCGAGGGCTATGAGAACGACGCGGCGATCGGCCGGCGGCTGACCGAGCACGTCGGCTCGGAGGTCGTGCGCGCGCCGCTGATCCTCGAGGGCGGCTCGATCGGCGTCGACGGCACGGGCACGCTGGTGACCACCGAGCAGTGCCTGCTGCACCCCAATCGCAACCCGGATCTGTCCAAGGACGAGATCGAGCGCCACCTGAAGGACTACCTCGGCGTGACGCGCGTGGTCTGGCTGGAGCAGGGCCTGGTCGAGGACCGCGACACCGACGGCCACGTCGATCTCATCGCCGCGTTCCTGGGGCCCGACCGGATGCTGCTGCAGCGCTGCGCGCCGGACAACCCCAACCACGACAACATGGCCCGCAACCGCGAGATCGCCGTGGCCGCGGGCATCGAGGTGGTGGACTTCGACCCGTTGGCCTACACCTCGGTCGACGGCGAGGAGATCGTCGCGTCCTACATGAACTTCTACGTCGGCTCGCGCTTCGTGATCGTCCCGACCGCCGGGCAGCCGGACCTCGACGCCGAGGCGCTGGCCGCCATCGACGCGGCCTTCGGCGGGACCAAGGAGATCGTCGGCGTGCCCGGCGTCGTCCACGCCTTCGGCGGCGGCGGCCCCCACTGCATCACGCAGCAGGTGCCGGCGCTGGGCTAGCGCCGGCGCCGCCGGGCTCGCGCGCCGGCGCTCAGCCGTGCGCGCGGCGCAGGCGCGCCCGCTCCCGCTGCTTCTCGACCACGCGGCCGATGAGCTGCAGGTACTGCTGGACGCCGGTGGCCTTCGCGCGGCCCTCGTGGAAGGCCTGCGCCCAGTCGTCGACCTTGGCGCCGTGCTCGACCATCAGGTTGAAGAAGTCGCGGCGCATCTCGACGCGGACGCGCGCGTCGGCGGCGATGTCCTTGGTGACCTTCAGCTCGGGCAGCTCCAGGCGGAACTGCTGGACGTCGCCCCGACCGTGGAGGTCGACGCCGACGACGAGCTTCATCGGCTTCAGCGCGGGGACCTCTTCGAGGACCCCGCGGACGGCGGCTTCGATCAACTGCGGTGCGTCGCTGCTCATCGAGCGAGACGTTATCGATTCCGGCGTCTACGTAGATCTAGGTAGCGAGGGAGGAACTCCACCCGCCACGGACTGCGCGCGCAAGTAGCTTCGCGCGCCATGCCGCGCCGCGTCCTCGTCTTCGCCCTCTCCCTGCTGGCCTTCGCGGCCTGCGCCGCCCCGGCCCGCGCCGACTACGTCGAGTTCCAACGCCCCAACGGCTACGTGGAGCCGCAGGGCGTCAACCGCGACGGCACCGTGCTGGCGATGGCCTCCTACGACCTCGGCAACCCGAACGAGACGCACGTGCCGTTCCTCTGGAACGGGACCTACACGCGGCTGTACGGCTCGCCGCCGGACTCGATCCGGACCAGCGCGTTCGACATCAACGACCAGGGCCGCAGCATCGGGATCAGCGCCTACAACAACCCGGCCTCGAACTGCTCCTACTGGCAGCCGCTGGTCCAGCGCGGGACCGTCTGGGCCGGCGCCGGCGTCCTGACCGAGCTGGGTGGGCTGCCCAAGAGCGACACCGGCTCGTGCGTGTGGACGCCGATCACGCAGCCCGTGGCCATCAACAACGCGGGCACCGTCCTCGGGATCTCCGAGGGCAGGACGGTCATCGCCGCGGCCGGGTCGACGAGCGTCTCCGAGGTCCCCGCGCCGTGCGCGGGCAACGGGATCTCCCAGCCGCCGTTGGACATCAACGACGGCGGCACGGTGCTGCTGCAGTGCAGTGGCGGCGCGCGGCTGGTGTCGCCGGTCGGCGCGATCACCGACATCCCGGGCTTCAGCGCCTCGATGCACGGCCTGACCGCCGCCGGCGTCGTGCTCGGCCGCAGCGCCAACGGCCTGCCGGCCAAGGCGATCGGGTCGACGATCGTCGAGCTTCAGCCGCTGCCGGGCTACCAGAGCGCCTACGCCAACGCGATCGCCGATGACGGCACGGTCGTGGGCCAGTCCAACGCCGCCGGCGGCTCGCGCGCCACGCTGTGGCGCCCCGACGGCACGCCGGTCGACCTCAACACGATGGCGCCGGGCGCCTCCGGCACGCTGGTGGTCGCGAACGCCATCTCCTCCGACGGCGCCTACATCGCCGGCCGCGTCGGCGCCGTCGGCGGGCAGACCGACGTGCCCGTCTTCCGCCTCGGCCAGGGCCAGGACACGCTCGACGTCGACATCACCGCCAACGCCGCCGACGGCCGCGCGCTCGGCGAGGGCGACCTGACCGAGGCGGACACCTTCGACGTCCACGTGACGCTCAAGAACACCAGCACGACCCAGGCGATCAAGGACCTGGACTACGCGGGCGGCTCGCCGCTGACGATCGACGGCCGCTCGATCGCGCACATCGGCGTCCCGGGCCGCCCGGCCGGCGCGGCGCCGACGACGCTCGGCCCGGGCGAGAGCAGGACCTTCGACTACCAGCTGGCCGCGCTCACCGACGGCGTGGCGGCGGCGACCGTCAAGGTCACCGGCAAGGCCGCCGACGGCGCGCCGCAGGAGGCCAAGGGCTCCCTGAAGCTGACGGTCACCCAGGCCGCGCGGCTGAACGCCGCGCTGGCGCAGTGGGCCCGCTTGCAGGGCATGGACCAGCTGATGCTGACGCTGGCGCGCAAGGTCTACAAGGGCTGGGACAAGCGCGGGGCCGCGATGCAGAAGCAGCTGCGCAAGGTGCTCAGCCCGGCGCAGCGCAAGCGCTGGTTCGGCACCGCGAAGAAGGACGTCATCGGCCAGATCGACGTCGCCCGCGCGCTGCTGATGGGCCGCGCGCCGAGCGCGACCGCCGCGCAGTTCCCGAAGGGGTCGATCGGCGGCGTCTCCGCCGACCAGATGTATGACGCCTACAACAAGGCGTTCAAGGAGCAGGTCGGCAAGGGTGCCGCCAAGTACGTCAAGAAGTGGGGCGACCTCGGCGAAGGCGCCAAGGACCAGGTCCGGCAGGCCTGGGGCGAGAGCGCCCTGGCGGTCAACTACATCATGAATTCGGCCTCGCAGGACCAGCGCCAGCAGGCCGAGGCGATGGTCATGACCTTCTCCGACGGCGTGGTCAAGGACACCGGCTCCTACGCGAGCTGGACCATGAACGAGGCGTCGAACCTGATGAACGACGGCCAGGCGGTCATCTACGCCCTGGCGAACATGGACCAGGGCGCCAAGGACTTCGCCGGCGCGGTCGCGCTGCCGTTCGAGCGCGACGCGGCCAAGCGGGCCTCGCTGGCCAAGCTGGCCGACACCCAGCCGCTGCTGTGGGAGCGCGAGATGGCCAAGCTCGACGCCGAGTGGCTCAACGGCGGCGCGGAGATCATCGCCGACACGTTCGTGGGCGGCGCGGTGGCCAAGGTGGTCACCTCGCCGGGCAAGGTGGTGGAGCTCACCAAGAAGGGCGCGGCCCTGATCAACTTCGCCAAGGCGACCGAGATCCTCGACGAGACCGGCAAGCTCTCAAAGGGCGTCAAGGCGTTCAACGGCGCCAAGAACGGGCTCGGCGTCGGGCTCTCCGGCGAGGAGTCCGCGGCGTTGTTGGAGGAGAACGCGCTGAAGAGCACCGAGGGCGCGACGCTCGTGCAGTCCTCCGACTACGGCAACGTGTACAAGCTGCCCAACGTCGGCGGCGTGCCCGAGGTGACGCTCGACGCCAAGGCGGCGATCCTGGAGGGCGTCGAGAGCGACTTCGCCCAGACCTTCGGCCGCGACATCGAGCTGGCCGAGGTGCTCAAGCCGTCGACCGAGCTGCGCAAGCCGGGGTCGGTCGCCAAGCTGGAGATGACCGGCCAGAAGACCGGCAAGCCCGCGATGGTCGACGCCGGCATGCCCGCCGACGCGCTCGGCGAGGCGGTGCTCTGGAAGCCGAAGGTCCCGCCGAGCAAGATCCCGGGCTTCAAGAACCTGTCCAAGGCGCGCCAGGCCGCGGCGGTCGAGGAGTACGAGAACGCGCTGAAGGCCAACGCCGACTGGAAGGCCCCCAAGCCCGACTCCAAGACCGCCAAGTTGAAGAAGCTGATCGGCAAGGAGGGCGAGGTCCCGCTGGACGACAAGCCGTGGCCCGGCGGCCCGAGCGACGTTCCCGGCCAGCCCGCGCCCGGCCTGCAGCGCTTCGTCAAGGCGGAGTTCGAGCTGGTGAAGGTCGAGGGCGAGTACGCCGACGCCTACCTCATCCGCGTCAAGAAGTACCAGATCGTCGTCAAGGACATGGGCCGCGGCGGCAAGGTCGTCAACACCAAGACGGTGGTCAACTCGACCAAGGCGTTGGCCCAGGGCGTCGACGCCGACGCGGTCGGCATGGCCAAGGTCATCGGCCGCGACGCCGCCGGCAAGCCGGTCCTCGGCCCGCTGACGGCCGCCGAGCGCGAGTTCGTCATGAAGCGCTACGTGGCCCGCAACGTCAAGGCCCGCGCCGCGGGCGTGACGACCGACCTCGCCGAGCACGGCGCGACCCTGGTCATGGACGACGCGGACGCCGCCCATGCCGGGTTCCTGCTGCCGAAGTTCGGCGTGCCGTTCCTGGCCTCCGAGGTCGGCATCCCGTTCCTGCAGCGCATCGCCAAGTTCGTCGCGCCCAAGGGCACGAGCCCCGAGCTGATGTTCCTGAACATGTGGGAGGCCGTCCACAAGGAGGGCGGCTTCGGCCAGCACGCGGTCGTGCTGACCAAGGACGTCCGCTACCTCGGCGAGGTGCCGATCGCCCAGTGGTAGGCGCTACACGCGGCGGTAGCGGACGTGCGTCGCGCCCGGCGACGTGGTCGCCTCGACGACCTCCATCCGCGGATCGCCCACGTCCACGAACAACCGCTCGCCGGCGCCGAGCACGACCGGCACCACGTGCAGGGTCAGCTCGTCGAGCACGCCGGCCGCCAGCGCCTGGTTGATCGTCGAGGCGCCACCGGCGATCGAGACGTTCCTGTCCGGCCCGGCCGCCTCCCGCGCACGGGCGAGCGCCGCGTCGAAGCCGTCCGTGACGAACGAGAACGTCGTCCCGCCCTCCATCACGACGTCCTCGCGGGGATGGTGCGTCAGGACGAACACCGGCGCGTGGTACGGCGGCTCCGGCCCCCACCACCCGCGCCAGTCCCCGGACCACTCGCCGCGGATCGGGCCGAACATGTTGCGGCCCATCACGTAGGCGCCGTTGCCCTCCAGGATCGCCTTCGCGGCCTCCTCGTCGACCGGATGGTGCTCACGGCCGGGCAGGTGCCACTCGTGCAGGCGCGGCCCGCCGAGGCCCAGCGGGTGCTCTTCGCTCTGGTCGGGGCCGGCGACGAACCCGTCGATCGACACCGCGACATGACCTGTGACCTTGCTCATGTGAGGGGGTCGGAGCGCGGGCGCCCGGTTCGACATCCGGGCGCCCGACTCGCTCAGATCTTGTGGCGCTGGAGCAGCTTCTTGCCGATGACCATGCGCTGGATCTCCGAGGTGCCCTCGCCGATCAGCAGCAGCGGCGCGTCGCGGTAGATCCGCTCGATCTCGTACTCCTTGGAGTAGCCGTAGCCGCCGTGGATGCGCAGGCACTCCTCGGCGCAGAAGCGCGCGGCCTCGCTCGCGAACAGCTTCGCCATGCCCGCCTCCATGTCGGAGCGCAGGCCCGCGTCCTTCATCATCGCCGCGCGGCGGGTCAGCAGGCGGGCGGCGTCCAGCTGCGTCGCCATGTCGGCGAGCTTGAACTGGATGGCCTGGTGCTGGGCGATCGGCTTGCCGAACGTCTTGCGCTCCTGGCTGTACTTCAGCGCCAGCTCCAGCGCGCGCTGGGCGAGGCCGACGCCGCGGGCGGCGACGTTGGCGCGGCCGACCTCCAGCGCGTCCATCATCTGCGCGAACCCGGCGTTCAGGCCGGCGTCCTCGCCGCCGAGGATCTGGCCGGCCGGGCACGTGTACCCGTCGTAGACCAACTCGGTGGACTCGACGCCCTTGTACCCCATCTTCTTGATCTTCGGGGGCACGGTCAGGCCGGCGTAGGCGCCGGTGTTCTCGCTGACGCCCGGCTCCTTCTCGGTGATGAAGCAGGTGAAGCCCTTGTGGCGGGGCTCGGCGTCGGGGTCGGTCTTGACCAGCAGGAAGACCAAGGACGACATCAAGCCGTTGGTCACCCACATCTTCTGGCCGTTGATCTCGTACGAGCCGTCGTCGATCTTCTTGGCCGTCGTCTTGATCGCCTGGACGTCGGAGCCCAGCTCGGGCTCGCTCAGCGAGAACGCGGCGCGGATCTCGCCGGTGGCCATCCGCGGCAGGTACTTCTGCTTCTGCTCGTCGTTGCCGTACTTCAGCAACAGGTACGAGCCGATGAAGTGCGTGTTGATCACGCCGGAGATGGAGATCCAGCCGCGCGACAGCTCCTCGACGACCATGACGTAGGTCGTCAGGTCGAGGCCGAGGCCGCCGTACTCCTCCGGGATCGTGATGCCGAAGAGGCCGAGCTCCTTGAGCTGCTCGACGATCGGCTCGGGGTATTCGTCCTTGCCGTCGTAGTGCTCGGCGTTCGGGATGATCTGCTCGTCGACGAACTGGCGGACCATCTCGATGATGGCCTTCTGCTCGTCGGTCGTGTCCGCGTAGACACTGGTGGTCTCAACAGCCATGTCGCTGCTCCAAGGGATCCGTCTGGTCAGGTCGGGGGCGGAACGTTACCTGTCGGGCACCGAACGTTCGTCCGCGCCACGCCCCTTCGATCCGACACACCGGCTTCCGGGGTCGATGAGTCGTGGGAGTTGACCGACGGATCGCCCCCGAATCCCAGTCAAGGCGCCGCCCAGCGCCTCGGACCTCTCGCCGACGCCCTGCAGGAAGCGACGCTTCCCGCCTGCGTGCGCGACGCGGCCGGCCGCTACGTGGCCGTCAACCCGACGTTCGCGGACCTCGTCGGCCTGGAGGCCTCGCGCCTGGTCGGCAAGACCGACAACGCGCTGCAGCCCGCCGACGTCGCCCATCGCGTCGCCGAGCTGGACGCCCTGGTCCTGGAGGCCCACGGCCACCTCGACGCCCGCGAGACCGTCCTGGCCCGCGACGGCCGCCGCACGATGCGCGCCTGCCGTTTCCCCGTCTACGACGACGGCGAGCCGTGGGCGATCTGCGTCGTCATGGCGCCCGGCGACGAGCGCGAGGCCGGCCGCCAGCAGCGCGAGAAGCTGCAGGCGTCGGTCGGGCAGGTCGCGACCGCGGGCCTGACCGCGCCGTCGGAGGAGCTGCTGGCCGAGCGCCAGGCGCGCGAGGCCGCCGACGCCGAGGCGTTCGCCGCCCGCGAGGCGCTGGCCGTCGAGCGCGAGGCGCGCCTGGAGGCGGAGATCGCCCAGCGCACCGCCGCCGAGCAGCTGGAGCGCGCCGGCGAGGAGCTGGAGCGCCTGCGCGACGAGGCGGCGCGCGCCGCCGACGAGCGCGAGGACGCCGCCGCGCGCGTCGAGGAGCTGAGCGCGCGGCTGGCCTCGGTCCACGACCACTCCGCGTCGCTGGACGCCGAGCTGGAGGAGGCGCGGCGCCGCGCCGCCGAGGCCGAGGCGCGGCTGTCGGACGCCAACGGGCGCTTCGAGACCGTCGCGATCGAGCTGGCCGACGCCCAGGACCGCGCCGGGATGCTGTCCGGCGAGCTGGAGGCCGCGCGCTCCGGCGACGCCGAGCTGCAGCGCCAGGTCGCCGACCTCGGCGGCCGCTGCGAGGTCCTCCAGAACGAGCTGGCCGCCGCCGCGGCGCGCCGCGACGAGCTGGACGCCGAGCTGGCCGGGATCCGCGAGGGCGAGGCGCGGCTCTCCGAGCTGGTCGCCACGCGCGACGCGCTGGCCGCCGAGCTGGACGAGGTCAAGGCCTCGCGCAAGGAGCTGAAGGCGCGCGCCAAGGAGGCCGAGGCCGAGCTGGAGCGCCTGCGCGGCGAGGACGCCGCGTCGCCCGAGGAGCTGGCCGCCGCGGTCGCCGCGCGCGAGGGCTTCGCCGAGGAGCTGGCGCGAACCCACCGCGAGAACGACGACCTGAAGCGGCTGCTCGACGAGACGATCGCCTCGCGCGCCGACCTCGACGCCGAGCTGGCCGCGCTGCGCGACCGCTTCGACGTCGCGTCGCGCGAGCTGGAGCAGGAGCGCGGCCGGGCCGAGTGGCTCGGCGGCGAGCTGACCGCCGCGCAGGACGCCGCGCGCGGGGCGACCGACGCGGCGGCCGCCGCCGACGCGCGTCGCGAGGACCTGGAGCGCGCGCTGCACGGCGCGCACGAGCGCACCGAGCAGCTGCTGCGCGAGCTGGAGGAGGCCCGCTCCGGCGGCGCCGACGCCGAGCGCCTGGGCGCCGCGCTGGAGGCCGAGCGCGAGTCGCGCGCGGCCGCCGAGGCCGCCGTCGCGGATGCCCGCGAGCGGGCCGAGTCGCTGGCCCGCGAGCTGGGCGTCGCGCAGGACGCGCTGGCCGCCGCCGACGCGCGGCTGGCCGCCGAGCACGAGCGCGTCGCCGCGCTGGCCGAGGAGGCCGACCGCCGCGTCGCCGCCGAGCGCGAGCGCGCCGCCGCGCTGGAGGAGGAGGCGCTGGGCGCCGCCGCCGGCGGCGAGGCCGCGGTCGCCGAGCTGGCCGCCGAGCGCGAGGCGCGCCGGACCGCCGAGCTGGAGCGCGACCGCGTCCGCGACGCCCACGCCCGCACCCGCGAGGCGCTGGACCACCACCGCGCCGTGGCCGAGGAGGCCGCGGCCCGGCTGGCCGAGCTGGAAGCCGCGCGGGCCGAGGCCGACGCGCGCCTGACCGCCGCCGAGGCCGCCCGCGAGGAGCTGCTGGCGCGGGCGCAGGCCGCCGAGTCGCGGACCGGCGACGCCGGCGAGGCGCTGCGCGCCGCCGAAGCCGCGCGCGACGAGGCGCTGGCGCGGGTCGAGACGCTCACCGCCGAGGTCGAGGCCGGCCGCCACGCCCTGGAGCAGGCCGAGCAGCGCCGCGGCGCCGCCGAGCAGACGCGCACGCAGGCGATCGAGGCGCTGGCCGCCGCCGAGGCCGCGCGCGACGAGCTGGCCGCGCGGGTCGCCGAGGTCGAGGGATCGGTCGCTGCCGACCGCGACGACCTCGCGGCGCGCCTCGCCGAGGCCCAGGAGCGCGCCGAGCGCGCCGAGGAGGCCGACGCCGCCCGCGAGCAGGCCGAGGCCGCGCTGTGGCAGGCCCACGCCGACCGCGACGCGCTCGCCGATCGCCTGTCGGCGGCCGAGACGCAGCTCGCGCGCCTGGAGGCGCTGGAGGCCGCGGTCGAGGACGCCGAGGCGCGCTTCGCCGCCGCCGAGGTGCAGGCCCGCGAGGCCGTCGCCGCGCAGGCGCGGGCCGCCGAGGCGCTCGGCAGCTCCGACGCGCAGGTCGCCCACGCGCTGGGCCAGGCGCAGGCCGCCGAGGCCGCGCGCCTGGCGGCGGCCGAGGACCTCGGCGCCGCGCAGGCCGTCGCCGCGCAGGCGCAGGCCGCGGCCGAGGAGGCGCACCGCCGCGCCGAGGACGCGCTGCTGCGCGCCGCCGACGCCGAGCGCGAGCGCGACGCCGCGCTGGCCGAGGCGTCCCGCGTCCGCTCGGCCGCCGACGAGGCGACCGCGGGCGCCGGCGACGAGCTGGACCAGGCGGTGGCGCGCGCCGACGCCGCCGACCACGCGGCCGCCGAGGCGCACCGCCGCGCCGAGGTCGCCGAGCTGCGCGCCGACGACGCCGAGCACCGCCTGGCCGAGGCGCAGGACGCCCGCGACGAGGCGCGCTCCGCCCTGGCCCGCGCCGAGGCGCAGGTCGACGACGAGGTCAGCACGCTGCGTCGCGACCTCGACCTCGCGCTCGCCGCCCGCGACGAGCTGCAGGCCAAGCTCGACGCCGAGCGCGAGGCCCGCGAGCTGGCCGAGCGCCGCCTGGCCGACGTCCCGCCGGCGCAGGTCGTCGCGCAGGTCCCGGCGATCATGACCTCGCCCTACGCCAACGGCCGGCCCGCGCTGCCGCCGCTGGAGGTCGCCGCCGCCCAGGCCAAGGCCTTCGCCTACGCGGCGCCCGCCGAGCCCGACGGCCCGCCGCCGGGCTTCACGCCCGCCGCGCTGGACGAGCTGGACCGCACGCTGGCCAAGGCGTCCTCCCCACGCGCCGCGGGCCGCGCCGCGCTGCAGGCGCTGGCGACCGCGACCGGCTGGAAGGGCGGCGCGCTGTGGGTCGACGAGTCCGGCATCGGGACGTTCTCCTGCGCCGAGACCTGGAGCGCCTACATGAGCGGGCTGGAGGCCTGGGAGACCATGGCCTGGCGCGCGCATCTGGAGGACGGCCTGGTGCCCGCCGCGGCGGGCTCCGGCGAGGCCCACTGGGCCGACACCGAGGAGATGCTCGCCTGCCCGCGCTCCCGCTCCGCCGGCTGGGCCGAGCTGGGCACGCTGGCCACCGTCCCGGTCGTCCACCCCGACGGCCGCACGCTCGCGGTGCTCGAGCTGGTCCGCGAGGCCCGCGACCCCGCCGACCCGGAGCTGCTGGCGACGCTCACCGGCGTCGCCGTCCGCCTCGCCGAGCGCCTCGGGGCGATCGAGGTCGAGCTGGCCTCGGCGGCGGGACGCTTCTAGTGTCGTGATTCATTAATGAATCACGACACCAGCTACAGCGCGTGGTACGTCACGCCGAGCCGCGCGTAGGTGTCGCGCGCGCGTTGGTCGAGCGTGACGAGCGTGAGCCCGTGCGCGTGGGCCTCCAGCGCGACGAGGCCGTCGTAGCTCGCGCCGCCCTGGACGCCCGCGGTGGCGAGCGTCGACAGGATCTTGCGCCGGTACGGCGCGGGGAGCTGGAGCGGCGCGCGGTCGAAGCGCGCCTCCAGCGTGCGGGCGGCGTCGGCCGCCGGAACCGCCAGGCCGCCGGGCAGCCGCGTCAGCACGGAGTAGGCCTCCAACATGACGTGCGCGGGCAGGACCCGGACGTTCGCCAGGACCTCGGCCACCACCTCGTGGCGCTCGTGCCACGACGCCAACGCGGCGACGACCGCGCTGGTGTCGGCGGTCGCCTTCAGCGCCGTCCCGCCTCGGTGAGCTCGCGCACCTGCTCGGCGGTCAGCGACGCGTCGCCGGGCGCGGTGAACCGCGGGCCGTGAGGCCCGTCCTCGACGACGACCCGCGACGGGACGACGACCTCCAGCCGTCCGTCGACCGCCGACAGCTCCAGCTCCGTGCCGGGCGTGAAGCCGAGCTGCTCGCGCAGCGGCTTGGGCACCACCAGCCGCCCGGCACTGTCGATGGAAGCCTTCATGCCATCAAAATACCATTCCTCCTGCCATCGATCACGTCGCCAGCGACAGCCCGAGGCCGACGATGACCAGCGAGAGCAGGAAGACGAGGCCTTCGAGGGCGTGGGCCTGCGGGCGCTTGGTGTGCAGCAGGATCAGGCCGATCGTGATGACGACGAGCGTCAGCTTGACGTGGAGGGTCGCGGAGGACCAGAGGTGGTCGTCGGAGGCCATCGCCGAGCCGGTGACGACGAGGACGGCGAGGGCGACGAGCGAGCCCTGGCCGAAGCGGCGGGCGATGTCCCGGATCGGCTCACGGTCCTCGGCGCCGCGCAGCGCGGGCACGACGGCGGCCACCAGGAAGATCTGGCCGCCGACGAAGAAGGCCATCGCGATGAGGTGCAGGTACAGGTAGACGTCGTGCATCGCCGATGAAGCATGATGCGTGGCGATGAACTTCGCCGTGGAGGTCGTGGAGCGCGCCGATCCGAACGCGCTCGCGCTGGTCGAGCTGGCGCGGGACGGCGCGCGGCGCGAGCACCGGTTCGGCGCGGTCGCGCGGGCCGTCCGGACGATGGCCGCGCACCTGCACGAGCGCGGCGTGCGGCGAGGCGACGTGGTGCTGACGCTGGTCGGCAACCAACCCGATTGGGTCGTCGCGATGTGCGCGTGCTTCCGCCAGGGCTACGTCGTCCTGCCGTGCACCGAGCAGCTGCGGGCCAAGGACCTCATGTTGCGCCTGGAGGTCACCCGGCCGCGCGCGGTCGTCGCCGACGGGCGCAACGAGGAGGTCCTGCGCGAGGCGGGCTGGGACGGGCCGACGATCTGGGCGCCGGGCGTCATGGACTGGCCGGACGCCACCGCGCACGCCGTCCCCGAGCCGGCCGCGCTGGAGCCGCTGGACCCCTGCCTGATCACCTTCACCTCGGGAACGGCGGGCGAGCCGAAGGCCGTCCTGCACGGGCAGCGTTACCTGGACGGCCAGCGCCTCCAGGCCGAGCACTGGCTGAGCGCGCGCCCCGGCGACCTCGTGTGGTGCACGGCCGCGTCGGGCTGGTCGAAGTCGGCGCGCAACGTGTTCATCGCGCCGTGGCTGCGGGGCGCCGCGTCGCTGCTGCACGACGCGCGCTTCGACCCCGCCGAGCGCCTGGAGATCCTGGAGCGCGAGGACGTCACCGTGCTCTGCATGGCGCCGACCGAGTACCGCGTGATCGCCAAGCGCGTCGCGTTGAAGGCCTTCCCGCAGCTGCGCGCGCTGGTCGCCGCCGGCGAGGCGCTCAACCCGGAGGTGTTGGACGTCTGGCGCGCGGCGACCGGCCTGGAGATCCGCGACGGCTACGGCCAGACCGAGACCGGCCAGATGACCGGCAACCTCGACGGCGCGCCCGCGCGGCCCGGCTCGATGGGCCGCGCGCTGCCCGGCGTGAGGCTGTGGATCGAGGACGGCGAGCTGGTCGCCGACCCGGAGACCGTGCCCACGTTCTTCCTGCGCTACCTCGGCGACGAGCCGCCGACCGGCATCTGGCGCACCGGCGACCGCGTGATCCAGGACGACGACGGCTACCTGTTCTTCGAGGGCCGCACCGACGACGTCATCATCTCGGCCGGCTACCGCATCGGCCCCTTCGAGGTCGAGTCCGCCCTGGTCGCCCACCCCGCCGTCGCCGAGGCCGCCGTCGTCGCCGCGCCCGACGACGAGCGCGGCTCGATCGTCCGCGCGATCGTCGTCCTGCGCGACGGCCACACCCCGTCCGACGCGCTGGCCCGCGCGCTCCAAGACCATGTGAAGGACTTGACCGCGCCCTACAAGTACCCACGCGTCGTCGAGTTCGCCGACGACCTGCCCAAGACGACCTCGGGCAAGATCCGCCGCGCGCTGCTGCGCGGCGAGTGACGCTCAGCGCGACAGCGCGCGCACGACGGCGGCCGCCGGCTTGGGGTCGCCGTCGTAGGTGAACAGGCCCTTCTGGTTGAGGCCGGGCACGAGCCGCAGCGAGGGCAGTCGGTGGCGGACCGAGCCGCCGCCGAAGGTCGGCGTCAGCGCGAAGTCCTGCAGCGCCCAGACCAACCACCCTGACAACCGGGGGTCGGCGCGCAGGACGCGGATCTGGTCGCCGATCAGGCGGGCCTGGTAGTCCTCGGAGCCGGGGGCGCCGGATGGGTTGGACCGATTGGCCTCGGCCCCGAACTCGGTGACGACCAGAACGCGGTCGCGGAAGATCGCGTGGGCGACGGCTAGACGGCGGCGGAGGTTGGCGATGACGTCGCCTCGAGGCTCCCCCGGGCGCTCGTACCAGCCCTCGTACATCGTCACGCCGAAGACGTCGATGTCCTCGTACATGGGCCCGCGATCGTTCGCGGGGAGGCCGCGGCCCCAGACGTCGAGCGCGACGGGGCGACCGGGATCGAGTTGGTGCACAAGTCGCGCGGCGGCCCGCGTGTAGGCGGCCTGCCCGCCGTCGTGGCCCTGGTGGGCGGCCTCGTTGGCGAGGTTCCAGGCCAGGATCGACGGGTGCGTGCGTTCCTGCTCGACGGCGATCCGGTCGCGACGCAGCGCCGCTCGCCGCAGCGCGGGCGTCGTCGACGTCCAGTTGCCCGGCCCCTCCATCGGGCCGATCTCCTGCCACACCAGGATGCCCGCGGCGTCCAACCGCTCCAACAACGCCGGCGACAGCGGATGCTGCGCGCGCGTCGCGTTGGCGCCGATCGCCTTCAGCCGCGAAACCAACCGGTCCATGTCGCTCGGCCGCAGCGCGGTGCCGCGCCCCGGCGCGTCCTCCTGCAGCGACGCCCCGTGCAGCGTCAGCGCGCGCCCGTTGACCCGCAGCTTCCCACCGTCCCAGCGCAGCTCGCGCAGCCCGACGCGCTCGGTCCACCCGGACCCGCCCGCTTCGACATGAAGCACGTGCAGCGCCGGGTGGCCGGGCGACCACAACGCCGGATGCGCGATCCGCAGCCGCGCCCGCGCGACGCCGTCGGGCCCGACCGCGCCGAACGAGAGCGGCGTGCCGCCGAGGCTGCCGGCCACGCGCGTCGCGCGGCCCCCGCGCACGCGCGCCGCCACGTCCACCACCGCCGTGTCGCCGCGCTCCAGCCGCGTCACGATCGACGGCGCCTCGACCTCCACCCCGCCCACGCGCCGGATCGTCACCTCGCGGTCGATCCCGCCGAAGTTGAACCACGCGCGATGCCACCCGGTCGCCTTCATCGCGTCCGGGTCGCGCCAGTCGGCCCGCACCTCGACCCGGTGGTGCCCGCGCGCCAGCCGCACGCGCGCCTCGAACGGCAGCGCGTCGCCGACGTGCCGCGCGACGACGCGCCCGTCCACCCACACCGTCGCGCGGTGGTTGACGCTCTCGAAGCGCAAGGCGTACACCCCGCCCCGCACGCCGACGACCGTGCGGTACCAGGCGACCGCGCCCGCGTAGGACGACAACGTGAGCGACCGCGCGTTGGGTGAGTACGGGAGATGCGCTCGGCGGCCGGGACCGCCGCGTCGCGACGACACCACCCAGGCGCCGTCCAGCGCCCGCCGCCCGTCCGGCCCGCCGAACGCGACCGGCGGATGCGCCGGGTCGACGCGCGGCGAGGCCGCCGCCGGGACGTCGGGCCGGGCCCGAGCGCCGGCCGCCAACCCCGCGGCCAGCGCGACGAGCGCAAGGGCGACCAGGCCCGACAACCATCGCGTCATGTCCTCCGAACGACCCCGGGCCGCTGAAGGTTGCGCACCGCTTTCCGGGTGACCGTACGCTGACACCCACTATGGCCACGCTCTCGTCGCTGCACGACCTGGCCGCAACGGCCACGCCCGGGCCCACGGTCTCGATCTTCCTCGACACCGATCCCCGCGATCCCGCCAACACCGCGCAGACGCCCGCCTGGCTGACCGCCGCGCGCAACGGCCTGCGGGACGTCACCGACCAGCTGGAGGCCGGCGACGACCGCGACGCCCGCCTGCGCTGGCGCGATCTGCGCGTGGAGATCGAGAGCGAGCTGGAGGCGATCGCCCCCGCCGAGCGCGGCCGCGCGCTGGTCCGGATCGTCGCCCTCGACGGCTCGCTCGACCACCGCGACGTCCTCCAGGTCCGCCTGCGCGGGACGACCGTGGCGCTCGCCGACCGCCCGATCGTCGCGCCGCTGGCCGAGGCGCTGGACCACTCGCGCCCGATCGGCGTCGTGCTCGTCTCCGGCGAGCGCGTGCGGCTCGTGCACTGGGCCCACGGCGTGATCGACGAGGCCGGCGAGGAGGCCTTCGACCTCGACGACGAGCACTGGCGCCCCTACCGCGGACCTTCGCGCGGCACCCGCGACGCCGGCGGCGCCACGCACGCCGAGCACCTGGAGGCCCGCGTCGAGGAGCACCGCGACCGCTTCCTGGCGGCCGCCGCGCGCGCCACCGCCGAGCGCCTGGAAGAGCGCCGCTGGGAGCGCGTCGTGATCGCCGGCGAGGGCCCGATCGTCGCCCGCTTCCGCCACGTGCTGCCCGACGCCGTCGCCGAGCGCGTGGTCGCTGAGCTGCCGATCAACGCCGTCGACGCGCCCGAGGGCGAGATCGCCGCCCGCCTGGAGCCCGCCGTCGAGGAGCTGCACCGCCGCGACGCGATCGCCGCCGCCGACCGGCTCAACGGCGCCGACCGCGCCGCCGTCGGCCCGGCCGCCGTGCTCGCGGCGCTCGCCCAGCGCCAGGTCGAGCACCTGCTGATCGACCCCTACCACCGACCCGCCGACGGCCCGCTGCCCGACGTCGCGCGCGATCTGATCGACGGCTCCGGCGTCCCGCTGCCCGAGCGCGCGATCGAGGAGGCCGTCGCCGCCGACGCGCGCGTCACGACGCTCGACCTGACGGCGTCGGCCGCCCTGGAGGCGGCCGACGGGATGCTTGCTGCGTTGCGCTGGTAGCGCGGAGGCCTTCTAGGCCGTCAGATCGGCCGCCATCTCGTCGAACACCGCGACGTACTGGTCGACGGACTCGTCGGTGTGCGTCACCGACAGCGTCCACTCCTCCTCGCGGCCCGGCGTCATGAAGATGCCGCGGTTCATGTTGTACAACCACGCCAGCTCGGCGATCGCGGCGTCCTGCTGGGCCTTGAACGTCTCGTAGTCGATGACCTTGGTCGTCGCGAACGTGACGCAGCCCTTGGAGCCGATGCCGACGGCGTAGCCGGGCAGGTTGTACTTCTCGATCACGCCCTCGCAGCCGGCGAGCAGGCGGTCGTTGAGGTGGTCGAGGTGCGCGTAGGCCGCCGGCGTCATGACGTCCAGCAGGTTCGCGCGCGCCGCGGCCATGCCGAGCGGGTTGCCGTTGTAGGTGCCCACCTGGTAGACGGTGCCGTCCTCGACGACCTTGGCCAGCTCCTCGCTCATGCCGATCGAGCCCGACGGCAGGCCGCCGCCCAGCGCCTTGGCCAACGTCACCATGTCGGGCAGCACGCCGTACTTCTCGGTGGCGCCGCCGGCGGCGACGGTCAGGCCGGTCTTGACCTCGTCGAAGATCAGGACGATGCCGTGCTTGGCGGTGATCTCGCGGACGGCCTGCAGGTAGCCCTCCTCCGGGAGGACGACGCCGAGGTTCATCATCGCCGCCTCCATGATCACGCAGGCGGGCTTGCGGCCCTCCTTGTCCAGCTCCACGATGCGGCGCTCCATCGAGTCCGCGTCGTTGAAGTGGACGGCGAAGACGTGGTCGACGGTCGACTGCGGGATGCCGCCGCCGTAGGCCAGCGACACCGGGTGGTCGTGATCGCCGATCTTGTCGTACTCGACGCCGATGGACACCATGACGGTGTCGTGGTGGCCGTGGTAGCTGCCGAAGATCTTCAGCACGTCGTCGCGGCCGGTGGCGGCGCGGGCGATGCGGATGGCGTCCATCGTCGACTCCGAGCCGGAGTTCGTGTAGCGCCACTTCGGCAGGCCCCAGCGACGGGCCAGCTCGTCGCCGACGACGATCGCGTCCTCGGTCGGCGCGGCGAAGTGCGTGCCCAGGTCGTAGCGGTCCTTGATGGCCTGGCCGATCGCCGGGTGCGCGTGGCCCTGGACCATCGAGCCGAAGCCGTTGTGGAAGTCCCACATCTCGTTGCCGTCGACGTCCCAGACCTTGGGGCCGTCGCCGCGCTCGAGGTAGATCGGCCAGGGCTCGCGGACCTGGTACGACGACGCGACGCCGGAGGCCAGGTGCTCGTTCGCGCGGGCGAACGTCTCGCCGCTGCCCTTCGTCGCCTCGTTCAGGCGCTCGGTCTCGCGCTCGGTGAGCTCGGCGATCCGGGTGCGGTCGATCGTGATGGGGTCAGCGTTTGCAGCCATGGTGCCTCCGATGGTAGGGCCGGGCGGGCCGCCTGTCTGGAGTTCCTTGGTAGCAGCGGACGCCGGCTCGTACAACGGCTCCGGCCGCCGATCGCGGTTTGCGATGAATGGTGCGCTGCGTATACCTTCGCCGTTCATGACCCTTGACGAGCTGCGTACCGAGGTTGAGGCGGGACGGATCGACACGGTGCTGCTGTGTCTGACCGACATGCAGGGACGGCTTCAGGGCAAGCGCATGCATGCCCGGTTCTTCGTCGACGAGGTCGCGGCGCACGGCGCCGAGGCCTGCAACTACCTGCTGGCCGTCGACGTTGAGATGAACACGGTCGACGGCTACGAGATGTCGTCGTGGGCCCAGGGCTACGGCGACTTCGTGATGGCGCCGGACCTCTCGACGCTGATGGTCGTGCCGTGGCTGGAGGCGACCGCGCTGTGCCTCGTCGACCTGCGCTGGGAGGACGGCGGCGACGTCGTCGCCTCGCCGCGCCAGATCCTGCGCGCGCAGCTCGACCGCCTGGCCGAGCGCGGGTGGACGGCCAACGCCGGGTCCGAGCTGGAGTTCATCGTCTTCGAGAACTCCTACGAGGACGCGTGGGACCGCCGCTACACCGGGCTGACCCCGGCCAACCGCTACAACGTGGACTACTCGATGCTCGGGACCGCGCGCGTCGAGCCACTGATCCGGGCGATCCGCAACGCGATGGCCGGCGCGGGCATGCGGGTCGAGGACTCCAAGGGCGAGTGCAACCTCGGCCAGCACGAGATCAACTTCCGCTACGCCGACGCCCTGACGACCTGCGACCGCCACGTGGTGTTCAAGAACGGGGCCAAGGAGATCGCGGCCCAGCACGGCTCGTCGATCACGTTCATGGCCAAGTGGGACGAGCGGGAGGGCAACTCGTGCCACCTGCACCTCTCGCTGGCCGAGGCCGAGGGCGGCGCCAACGTCTTCGCGACCGACGACGCGCTGTTCTCCTCGTTCCTGGCGGGCGCGATCGCGGGCCTGCGCGAGCTGACGCTGCTGCTCGCGCCCAACGTCAACTCCTACAAGCGCTTCGCGGCGGGGTCGTTCGCGCCGACCGCGGTGGCGTGGGGCAACGACAACCGCACGTGCGCGTTCCGCGTGGTCGGCCACGGGCCGGGCAGGCGCTTCGAGTGCCGCCTCCCGGGCGGCGACGTCAACCCGTACCTGGCGGTCGCGGGCCTGGTCGCGGCGGGCCTGCACGGCGTCGAGCAGGGCCTGGAGCTGCCGGAGCCGTGCACGGGCAACGCGTACGCCGCCGAGGACGTCGAGCACGTCCCGACGACGCTGCGCGAGGCCCGCGACCTGTTCGCGGCAAGCGAGATCGCGCGTACCGCTTTCGGCGAGGAGGTCGTTCGGCACTACGTCAACATGGCCGACGTCGAGCTGGCCGCATACGATGCGGCCGTCACCGATTGGGAACGCGTGCGCGGTTTCGAGCGCCTGTGAGATGAGCCTTTCGACGCCCCCCGACCTGCCGTCCTTCGAGACCGTCTTCGCGCCGGTGCGCTCCCAGACGGCGTTCGAGGAGACGCTGGAGCGGCTCGGGACGGCGATCAAGTTGGGGCTCTTGGCGCCGGGCGCGCGGCTGCCGGCCGAGCGCGAGCTGTGCACGCGGCTGGAGATCTCGCGGTCGACGCTGCGCCAGGCGCTGACCGCGCTGGCGCAGTCCGGCCACCTGCACGCCGTCCGCGGCCGCGGCGGCGGGACGTTCGTGGCCGAGCGCCCGCCGCCCGCCGACCCGCCGACCCGCAGCGTGCTGGAGTCCTGGCAGGGCGCCTGCGACGTCCGGCTCGCCGTCGAGCTGGGCGTCGCCGCGCTGGCCGCCGGGCGGGCGACCGAGGACGAGCTGCAGCCCCTCGACGAGCTCGTCACCGCGATGGACGACATGGCCGACGACTTCGCCGGCTACCGCCAGGCCGACGTGCGCTTCCACATCGCGCTGGCCGAGGCGACGCACTCGCCGCGCCTGGTCGCGCTGTCGACCGAGGCCCAGGGCCAGATGACCGACCTCATCTCCTACATCGCGCACCCGCCGGAGATCCTGGAGCACTCCAACGCCCAGCACGCCCAGCTGCTGAAGCGGATCCGGGCCCACGACGCCGACGGCGCGGTGCGGACCATGGCCGAGCACCTGCGCGGCACCGAGCTGGTCCTGGCGGGCCTGCTGCCGGGCGCGAGCGGCGAGTAGCGAGACGCCGCCGCGATGGCCGCCGACCCGCAGGAGATGCTCGACGCCTTCTTCGGCGACTTCTACCTGCGGGTGTACGGCAGCCGCCAGGCGGGCGACGAGGCGCGCGACCAGGCGTCGGCCGCCGCGCGCCTGGCCGGCTGCCCGGAGGGCGGCGCGCTGCTGGACGTCGCCTGCGGCTTCGGGCGCCACGCGGTGCCGCTGGCCGCCGCGGGCTTCCGCGTGACCGGCGTCGACCGCTCGGCGACGCTGCTCGACGAGGCGCGGCGCCGCGCCGGCGACGCCTCCCCCACGTTCGTCGCCGCCGACTACCGCGAGCTGCCGTTCGCCGACGCGTCCTTCGACGCCGCGATCAACCTGTACACCTCGATCGGCTTCCTCGGCGACGAGGAGGACACCAAGGTCCTGGCCGAGGTCGCGCGCGTCCTGCGGCCCGGCGGCCGGCTGGTCGTCGAGTCGATGCACCGCGACCTGATGATCCGCATCTTCCAGGAGCGCGGCTGGCGGCTGTTGGGCGCGGGCCGCCTGCTGCTGGAGCAGCGCGCGTTCGACCCCGTGACCGGCGTCGTGCAGGAGACCCAGACGCTGATCGGCTCCGACGGCGCCCGCGAGTCGCAGGCGTTCTCCACCCGCGTCTACACGGCCACCGAGTTGATGGCCATGCTCCGCGCCGCGGGCTTCGACAAGGTCACCGCCTACGGCGACCTCGACGGCGCGCCGTTCGACGTCGGCACGCGCCTGGTGCTCGTCGCGCGGACGCCCGTCTAGACGAGCCCGCCGGGATCGGCCGGCACGTCGACCGCGTGCTCGCGCAGCGCCTCCAGCGGCACGAGCTCCAGCGCGCGCTCGTGGGTGGAGGCCAGCACGACGTAGGCCGCCGCGCCGTCCTCGTAGGCCCGCAGCCAGTTGACCGCGGTGACGCACCAGCGGTCGCCCGGGATCAGCCCGGGGAAGCGGTACTGCGGCATCGGCGTGACGAGGTCGTTGCCGATCGAGCGCTGATGGTCGAGGAAGTCCGCCGTGACGACCGCGCAGATCGTGTGGCTGCCCAGGTCCTCGGGGCCCGTGTTGCAGCAGCCGTCCCGGTAGAAGCCGGTCAGCGGGTCGGTCCCGCACGGCTCCAGCGGGCCGCCCAGCACGTTGCGCTCCGAGGTCACGCCAGGGAAGTATGACCGGCCTGAAGCGACGCAGGTGGGAGCGTGCCAAGCACGTTCTCGTCGGTCGCGGTCGTACACCAGTCCACCGACCACGTGCAACGTGACCCACGCACGCTCAGGCGAGATGGGGGCAGAGGCTGAGTGGACAACCGTCCTATGGATTTGCCTCGGCGCCACGAGCACGATGCCGCGGCCATTCGCGCCGAGTGGTGACGATCACCGAACCGAGGAGTCCCGTGGCCGCAGCAGCAACCGCCAACCGCATGCCGTACGTTCAGCGTCTCGCGCGATTGGGACTCGGCTTCTTGACGACGTTGGCGATGGCGCTTGCCTTCAGCGTGCCGGCCCACGCGCTGACGCAGTTCGACGGGATCGCCGATCAGCACCTCGGAGATGTCGGCGGACCTTGGGCGCATGCGGTGGCCAACAACGCGAACACCGGCGAGACGCTGACCAGCCTGTTCGAGAACACCTGGGTCGCGAGCGGCAGGGTCAAGTACGCGCGGATGATCACCCACTGGAACGCCGCCTCCATCGGGGGCGCCTGCCTCGACAACGCCAAGCGCTTTTACAAGTACGCGGTCGATCACGGCATCACCCCGGTCATCTCGGTCTGGTCCAACTGGTCGCCGGGTTGTGGCGACCCGGCGGTCACCGGTGCGCTCCCGGCCACCCCGGGCGATTACTCCGTCGCGCTGTCGAGCCTCATCGACGCCTTGGCCGGCGCCGCGGGCGGCACGGCGCCCACGGTCATCGAGGCGTGGAACGAGCCTAACCTCAAGACCGACTTGACCGCGGCGCTCGCCGCTCAGTTCTGGGTGAAAGCCAACGTGCTCTGCCACGGGTCGTGCACGACGCTCGCCGGGGACTTCACCGACCGACGCAACAGCGGCACCTCGTGCGCGTCCTCGAACTTCACCAGCGTCAAGAACTACGAGCAGGACTACCTCGCCTACTTCACCACGCACGGCATCGCCGCGCCAACGCAGTGGGGCTTCCACCCCTACAACGCCGGCCTGTGCCTGACCAACTCGACGGTGACCGACCTCAACAGCGTCGTCTCCGGCATCCCGGGATACGGGCTCTGGTACACCGAGACCGGGGCCTACACCTGCCAGGACAGCAGTGGGACCTACCGCACGGAGGCGCAGCAAAGCGCCATCGCCGCGCACCTCAACGACCTGCTCGCTCCGGCGTACCACGTCGCCCATGCCTTCTACTACGGCATGGCGTCCGGCGCCACGGGGCCGATCAACACGCCCGTGGGCACCTGCGGAACCCATGCCCAGGGCTACACCCAGGACAGCACGCTGTACTCCGGTGACCCCAACGACGGGCAGTATCACGCCCGCCTCGCTGCCCGAACGATCTACGGGCCCAGCGCGCTCGCGGCGTCCACCGGCGAGACCACGGGCATTGACACGAGGTCGGCCACCGTGCACGGCACGGTCACGCCCGGCGGGATCACGGACGCCTCCTACCACTTCGACTACGGGCTGACGAACGCTTATGGCGGCTCGACGCCGTCGGTGCCGGTGGGTCCCGGGCTCTCCGCGAAGGCCGGCAGCGCCGGGCTCAGCGGACTGAGCTCCGACGTCACCTACCACTACCGGATCGTCGCGACCAACGCCGACGGCGCGACGGAGGCCGGCACCGACCACACCTTCCGCACCAAGGCCGCCAGTAGACCTAGTGTGGCGTTGGTGGGGACCACCGGTCAGGACGTGTTCTTCACCGGGTCGAGCGGCCAGCTGGGCGATCTGACCTACGCCAACAGCGCCTGGAGCCTGACCGACGTCGGCGG